>Ga0209373_10002104_pt1 | contig 20811 bp, 15 predicted proteins | sample Higcelweek5metaG_FD_187173 | JGI IMG/M metagenome (GOLD analysis project Ga0209373, IMG submission 187173) | Freshwater pond sediment microbial communities from the University of Edinburgh, under environmental carbon perturbations - High... | ecosystem: Environmental > Aquatic > Freshwater >... | reverse complement strand
AGCCAGATGCAGTGATTAATATTTTCGATCGCTACGGAAAATTCTTAAAACAAATGTCACCTGCGAGTTCAGGTTGGGATGGAATTTACAATGGTGAAGCATTACCTTCTACTGATTATTGGTTTACAGTAGAGTACTTGCCTCAGAACGGAACTGCAAAACAAATTTTTAAAGCACACTTTTCGTTAAAACGATAATTTATTAACATTAACAATTGACTGATTTTCTTTTTGTAAAAGTTGAAGTAACTTTACAAGATGTATGCTTTAGTCGATTGTAATAACTTTTACGTTTCGTGTGAACGTGTTTTTCAACCTCATTTGAATGGTAAGCCTGTCGTGGTTTTGTCTAATAATGATGGTTGTGTTATTTCGCGTAGTAATGAGGCTAAAGCGCTTGGAATTTCTATGGGCGCACCCGAATTTAAAGTTCGAGATGTAATCAAACAGCACAATATTCAAGTTTTCTCTTCTAATTACGCATTGTATGGCGATTTGAGTCATCGTGTTATGAAAACGTTAGAACATTTTACTCCAAATGTTGAGGTTTATAGCATTGATGAAGCTTTTTTGAATTTTTCAGGTCAAGATATAATCGATTATCACGTATATGGTTTGCAAATTCGACAACGTATTATAAAATGGTTGAGTATTCCTACGGGAATTGGTTTTGCTCCTACCAAAGCATTATCTAAAATTGCAAATCACATCGCGAAGAAATTTCACGAAAGAACACAAGGGGTTTATATAATTGATACCGATGAGAAACGAATCAAAGCTTTAAAATGGACTAAAATTGGCGATGTTTGGGGAATAGGTTTCCGATTAACAAAGAAAATGCAAGCTAAAGGGATTTTAACTGCGTACGACTTTACTTTACCTCACAACGAATGGTTTATTCGAAAAGAAATGGGAGTAGTAGGAATGCGCTTAAAATACGAATTAGAAGGCAAATCCGTATTGGAGATGGAAGAACCAAAAGCTAAGAAAAATATTGCCGTTACACGTAGTTTTGAAAAAGACATATCTGACTTCAACGAACTCAAAGAACGTGTTGTAACTTTTGCTAGTGTTTGTTCCGAAAAGTTGCGAAAGCAAAATTCGTGTTGTTATGGTGTAATTTTATATTTGAGCAAAGATAGATTCAAAGCAGATGGGGCAAAATATAGTTTTTATCGTTTACAAACGTTGCCTTTTCCGAGTAATACCGCTTTTTCAATTAGTGGTTTGGCTATAAAAATGTTGAAAGAATTATATGAAGAAGGCGCTATTTATAAAAAAGCAGGAGTAATTGTAACCGAAATTATTCCAGCCAACCAAAAACAGTTTCATTTATTTGATGATGAAAATCCAAAGTTTCAAAAACTAATGGAAGTCATGGATGCTTATCATGAGAAAGTAGGAGAACGTAAAATTCGATTAGCGACGCAAGATTTGAAACGCACTTGGAAAATGAAACAAAATCACTTGTCGAAACGATATACAACTAATTTTAACGAACTACTAGAAGTGCAATGCAAGTAAATCCTAAAATAACATTCTTTATTCCCGATTTAGAAAATCCTATTCCCACATCTTTTATTTCGGGCGGAATAAAAGCAGGTTTTCCATCGCCTGCAGCTGATTTTGAGGAGTTAAAATTAAGTTTAGATCATCTATTAGTCAAAAATAGAGAAGCCACATTTTATGCCAAAGCTAGTGGAAATTCTATGATAGGAGCAGGAATTGATGATGGAGATATTTTGGTAATCGATAGAAGTTTAGAACCTCGAAACAATGCCATAGCAGTTTGCCTTATAGATGGCGAGTTTACCGTAAAAAGAATTAAGAAAGATAATGACGAAGTTTATTTAATGCCTGAAAATTTGCAATACCAACCTATAAAAATTGGAGAAGAAAATGAGTTGATAATTTGGGGAATTGTAACCTACGCTATCAAACAAATGAAATAAAAAAAGAGGCTGATGAAAATCAGCCTCTTTTTTTATTTTTAATCAATCGATATTAGAAATTAGCTCTATTATCTTTAATTTCTGCTTTGTCTTTTAAAGATTTATAAGCCATAGAAAGAGCATATGATTGATTTTGCGATCTGTCTTGTGTAATGTAAGTAGCGTAACTTGGAACTTCAGGAGCTTTAGTTACAGCTTTAGCTCTTACCATAAACATACCTGAATTTCCTTCAATAATTTCAGAAGTTTTACCAGCAGCTAAACCAAATGCTTTACCAACAACTTTAGGTTCGTTACCAATATTTGGAAGAACAGGCATTTTTAAAGAAACACCAGTAGCAGGTTGAATAGAAGCGCCAGATGCTTTAGCAACTGCTTCTAATGAAGAACCACTCATTTTTTTCTTAATGATTTCAGCTTTTTTCTGATTTCTAATGATTGGTTCTACTTGTTGTTTTGCAATATCAATAGGTAATAAACCACTTTCGTTTCTATCTTTTAATTTTGCAATAACAAAACCTTGAGGAACTTCGAAACGTCTAACATCACCAACTTCGGTATCTTTATTGAATGACCATCTGATGATTTCTCTTTGAGAACCTACACCTTGAACGTATTCGTCAAATCCTTTTAAGTTAGTAGCTGGAATTACTTCTAATCCTGCTTTTTTAGCTAAAGCTGCAAAATCCGAATTTTCATTAGCATCAGCTTCTAATTGACTTGCCTTTGTGTAAATAGCATCAATTGTAGCTTCAGAAGGTTGAACTTTTTGAGCAACAGTTCCCATTAAAACAGCATTGTATTTATCTACTACTTTAATTACGTGGAAACCAAAATCTGTTTCAACAACACCAATTGAACCAATAGCGTTATTAAATACATAATCATTAAATTGAGGAACCATTTGTCCTGGAGTAATGTTGTCGTACTCACCACCATTATTTTTAGAACCTGGGTCGTCAGAATTTGTCATTGCTAACATAGCAAAATTTCCTGGATTAGCTTTTGCTTGTGCTAATAAGTCATTTGCTAAAGCTTGAGCTTCTTCTTTAGTTCTAGTTGCAGTTGATTGAGGTGCTCCTTTATAAGCTAATAAAATGTGACTTGCTTTTGCGCTTGCATTCCCTTTTTTAGCAATCATTTTAGAAATACATTGGTGACCATTGAAAACATATGGTCCGTAAATTCCACCAACAGGTAAGTTGAATAATGCTTCTTGGTAATCAAGAGGTAAATCTTTTTTAGCTAAATAAGTTGAATCAAATTTAATGTCAGAGTTTGCATTAACAAATTCTCCAATATTTGCAACTGAATCAAATTTAGCTCTAACTTCACCAATTGAAGATAACATAGCTTGCTCGTCTTCTTTTGATGGTTTGTTTTCTACTAATACAAAGTCAATACTAGTTGTATTATCTGATTTGTATTTTTTAGGTGATTTTTTCATGAAATCAATAATCTCAGCATCAGTAACCTTAACTTGATCATCGTTTACAGTTGAAAAAGCAACCGTTACATAATCGAAATCTGCTTTATCGTTTTCTAATTTGTATTGGAATTTACCTTCAGCTTTAGTAGTGTAAACACCAGATTTAATCATAGTGTTGTACATTTGCTCAACAGCATATCTTTCAATATTTTTTTCAAATTCTTTCCATTGTAACCATTGAGTTTGGTCTGGAGCATTTTTGATTCCTTTTAAAGATTCTTTGAATTTGTTTTCGTCAAACTGACCAGCAGCATTCAAAAATTGAGGATTTTGAGCTAAGTTAGGATTTTGTTTGATAACGTTGATTAATTGTTCGCTACCGATTTTTAAACCTAATTTATCAAACTCTTCTGTAAGGATAATTCTTCTAACTTCTTGTTCCCAAGCGTTATTCATAGCTTGAGTTGTGCTAGTGCCTTGCCCTTGTTTTTCAATCATAGCAACATTTTGCATAAATTGTTGTGCTTCAATGTCTGTTCCATTAACCGAACCTACATCGTTAGCTCCTGAGCTAAATGTGCCGCTTTGAATAACATCTGCTAATACAAATGAAAACAATGCTAAAGCAATGATAATAATTAGGAAGAATGAACGTTGTCTAATTTTAGATAAAACTGCCATTTTTATTTGTGTTTAATTTTTTTCAGAGGGCGAAAATACAATTATCTATTTAATAATAAAATAGTAAAGTCATATTTTACTTCAATTTTTTAAAGATTTTTATCTTTTTTCTTCTTTTATGGAAAAACGAACCAATTCGATTTTTTTATTACTTGCCGAATGGATGATAATTTCGAAATTTTCTATGATGATTTTTTCTTCATTTGTTGGAATTTCCTTCGTGTGATTTACGATATAACCACCTAAAGTAGTGTATGAATCAGATTCTGGAATTTGTAAGTTGTATTTTTCATTTAAGAATTCAACTTCTAGTCGGGCAGAGAACAAATACGTGTTTTCTTCTATGATTTCGTCTATTAACTCTTCGTCTAAATCGTGTTCGTCTTCAATTTCTCCAAAAAGTTGTTCAATAATATCTTCCACAGTTATAATTCCAGATGTTCCACCATATTCATCTAAAACAACTGCGATACTTTTTCTTTTTTTGGTTAGTAAATCTAAAGCATCTTTAATGTAAATCGTTTCTGGAATATATTCCACAGGAATCATGACACTTTTAATGGTTTTTGGTTTTTTGAACAATTCGAAAGAATGTACATAACCTAAAATATCATCAATAGAATTTTGATAAATAAGCAGTTTAGAATAACCTGTTTTTACAAATAAATCTTTCAATTCTGAAATTGAATCTAAAATATCAACACCGCTAATTTCGGTTCTTGGCGTCATGATATCTCTTGCTTTTAAGTCGGAAAATTCTAATGCATTTTGAAAGATTTGAATTTCGGAATCAATTTCATTATCATGCGAAACATTGTTCATTTGTTCCGTAATGTAGTTGCCTAATTCTACTTTACTGAAATATTCTTGGACTTGGTCACCTGGAGTTTTAAAGAACGTTCTTAAAATAATATCTGAAATCCAAATGATAAACTTTGTAGGCCAAAAGAATAATTGATAGAAGAAATAGCTAGGAACTGCAAAAAATTTAATAAAGGAATTCGCGTAAATCTGAAAGAAAACTTTCGGAAGAAATTCTGCTGTTAATAAGATGATTGCGGTTGAAATTAACGTTTGAAGTAATAATCCAAAAAATGCTGTAAGTAAGAAATAGTCTTTTAGCCAATTTATGATTAAATCACCAGAATATATACCATAAACTACTAATACTACATTGTTTCCAACGAGCATTGAAGTTATAAATTGTGAAGGTTTCTCGGTAAGTTTATTAAGGATAGAAGCATTAAAGTTTTGTTGTCTTTTCTCAATAGATAAATACACTTTGTTAGAAGAAACATAAGCGATTTCCATTCCAGAAAAGAAAGCCGAAAGCAGTAAACAAATTACAATAATGGCTATCTCCATTTAAGATCTACTTTTTTTGGTATTTGTTGTGAAAATGTCTTCTAAAGAAAAACATTCCTATCGAAACGCCAGCAATAATAAGACTTAAGCCTATGTCACTTAATTCTTTTCCTTCTTGATATTTTCTAAAAGCATCGTATAGAAAGAAAACGGCAAAAATTAAATAGATATATTGGATGAGTTTTAAATAAGTCATAGTAAAATAATTTTATCAAATGTAATAAAAAGTGAAATGCAAAACAATTATTTATCAGAAGTGTTTACTTCACCACTACTTTGTTGCATGTTAAAAATTTTGAAGTCTTTACTGAAATCTACTCCAGGTCCTTCTAAATATCCGCCACCCTCGTCGGTATATTTAAAGTGTTTTTCGGTAAAGAACCATTCGTTTTTTTGGTCAAAATATAATTGAGAAGTTTCTAATTTTTTTCCATTTTGCGAGCTTATGGTAACATTGCCCTGTAAATCAATAATATCTGTTTTTTTGTATGAAATGGCATAATTGGCAACAACAGTAGTAGTGTTACCTTTATTGTCTATTAATGTAACGTGAATGCCTTTTGGGAATTCTGTAAAAGGATTGGTAATGTTACTATAGTCTAACATTTTCGGGCTTTTTAAAATCGATTTTATTTTGCCTGAATCGGTGTATTTTAAATTTATCCTGTCGGCTTCTCCAGTAGGAATAAAACTGGTTTCACTAAGTTGTTGCACTTTTTTGATGTCACTTTCACATGAAAAAAACATAGTCACGATAAATATCGTGACCATGTTTAAAATATTATTTTTTATGAATAGCTTCATTTTATAAACTAGGAACTACAATGCTTTCTCCAACCCAACAGTTAAAAGCAATTCTTTGACCTTGTTTTCCAGATTGGAAAATCTCTGTTTTTGATGGAGCTGCAGCTCTATAACTTGCAGCTGTTTTATTTGCTGTTGCTTTGATTGAAGAATCAACTGCGCCAGCTTTGTCACAATATTGTGCTGCTAACCAGTACATAGCTCTTTTTTCAAATTGATCATTGCCACAATCATTGATGCTACTTCCATATAATTGCGCAATTAATAAATATGCTTTACCAAATGATGGTTTTACAGATAGAGCTTTTCTTGCATAAGTGCGAGATTGTACTTTGTTTGATTTGCTATACATTACTGCAATTCTGTAATACACATTGGCTTTCTTAGTGTTGTCAGTATATAAGTTAGCAGCTTGGTTGAAATAATCTAAAGCTTTAGTAGTATTTTTTCTTTGAATTTCTACTACACCTAATTGATATGCTGCGTCAGCACTTGGATTTAATTTGTAAAGAGCTTCAGATATTTTCGAGAATATAGGGTCAGAATCACATCCTTTAGCATCTAAACGACTAGCAGCTCTTTTTAACCATTCTTCATTAGTTTTATTTAACTCAAAACCTTTTTGATAGAATGGAATAAGTTTTTCGCAAGTAGATAATTCTAAAACGATATTATCCATGTCGTTTCTAACATTTCCAAAAATCTCTAAACTATTTTCAATTCTAGCTTTTCTTGTTTTTTCTTTATCAGATAAAACTTCTCCAGCTTCTTCTCTTGTTAAGAAACCATCGTTTTCTTCAGATAATTCTTTTTCTTCTTCATCAAGTTTTTTAGAAATATCATCATATTTATCAAATACTTGTTGTAATTCAACTCCTTTATTAGCTTTGTGATTGTTTACTAAAATTTCAAAGTAAACATACATTGCTTTTGCATATTTGAAATTTGCATAATCAGTTTTGAATGCATCATCTAGTAATTGATAAACTTCTTCATTAGTTCCAATTTTATTTTCAAACAATGCTAAACCTTTTTTCATTTTATTTCCAGCACCATTGTTTGGAAAATGTTGATCATGCTCGTCATATAATTTTAATAAATCACGAACGTATTTTTCTTTATCTTGAGGCGTTGTTGCTTTTTCAATTTTCAACTTAACAGCCAATTCTCCAAAAGAATAAATGCTTTTGTGGAAAGATGGGCAGTCTTTTCTTAAAGTTGTTAAATAGTCGTAAGCTGTTATATCTTTAGCTTTAACTGAAGTTGACATTAAGCTCAAGGTTTCGGTGCAAGCTTCAGTGTTTTGAGCTTGAACAAAAAAACCAGCTACAGCAATAAATAGTAAAGTTAATTTCGTTTTCATTTTTCTGCTTGTAAATAATTATTAATCAATTTTTCTTTTTTCAAACCACTTGGCGCCAAGATTTAGCCCAACACTTACATTAAAATAATTTTCTTCAATTAAGCCGTTTGATGAAGTTCCTCTTTTTCCAAATTCGAAACCTAAATCAATTTTGGAGAAACCTAGTGGTAAACCTAAACCAAAATTCATGCCATAATCATTGATGCTTTCATTTTTTAATACTAAACCAGTATTTTCATATTTGAATCCAGCTCTGTAAACAATTCTTTCAAAATAATTAGAGAAAGAGTCATATTTTGGGATGTAATAACCGCCAAGTGCTAATCGAGTTGAATTTTCATAAGCGACTGAAGTGCTTTCGGTAAACCTGTTAATTAAATTTTTATTTTGGGTAAATGTAATTTCTGTACCTAATAACCATTTTTTGTTTTCTCCCAAACCAAAACCAAAACTTAACTTACTTGGAATGATTAATTCTTTATTCGGTAAGTTAATGTCTTCGTCATCATTAAATAATTCAGTTCCATCAATAGTGTATACAACGGTTGCAATGTTTCTTAAATTCGTTGTGTTTAGTTTGCTTTCTGGTGAGTAAGTTAAACTTGAGTGGAATGTGAGTTTAGAGTTTATTTGTCTATTGTATAATAGCCCTATGTTGAATGAAACACCATTCAACTCGGTTGTGTTTCTTTCGCGAGTTGTGTACTGGGTTAATTCAGGTGAAAGAACCTTTTCTGTAAATTCATTTGTAATATCTCCAAAATGGTAAGCAAAATCAAGACCAACAGATAAGTTATCATTTAATGTATATGAACCTCCAACGAACACTTTATTGATAAAGCCGTTTCCTTGCGATCTGTAGTAGCGAATGTCTTCAGTTGACTCAACTGTGTTTTCGTTCTTGTATCCAACTGCTGAGTAGGGCATTAACCCAAACGCCATTCCAAATTTCCCTAATGGTAAACCTACAGCAAGATAATCAAAACTTGTTCTTTGTGCTTTTTCTTTTTCTAAATCAGTACTGAAATTTGTGAAAGAAGATGTTCCTCCAACAGCAAAAGTGGTTAATTTCAGTTTTGAATAAGAGGCTGGATTCATTAATCCTAATTGAATACTATCCCCAGTAATTGACAATCCTCCCATTGCTCTAGCGTCTTGAGTTCCTCGGAATTTCACTTCTCCTAATCCATAGTAAGAGTAAGGTGATGCGGTATTGTCTTGTCCCCAAGAGGCTATTGAAACAAAAATACTAGCAAATACTATAAGTTTTTTAATCATTTTTTTGTGTGTATAGTGATAATAAGTTCAAACTTTCTAATAAGAAATTTGAATTGGCAAATATGGTGCTTTTTAATCTTTTAGCCAAAAATTCTGCGTCTCCTCCTGTTAAAATTATTGTTAAATCTTGATTTTTAAGAGAATATTGTGAAATAAACCCTTCAATTTCGAAAATTACACCATTGATTACACCACTATGAATGGAGCTTTGTGTGCTATTTCCTATAATTTCGAAATCCTCGCTTATAGTTAATAACGGCAATTTTAAAGTGTAATTGTTTAAACTCTTGTATCTAATTTTTATTCCAGGTGAAATAGCGCCTCCTAAATATTGATTTTCAGCATTTACGAAATCATAAGTAATGCAAGTTCCGGCGTCAATAATCAATCTGTTTTTATTTGGATACATTAATGTTGCGCCAGCTGCCAAAACCATTCGATCAATACCTAAGGTTTCTGGTGTAGCGTATAAATTGGTGAAAGGAAACTTCGATTTATGGTCAATGATTTCTGTTTGGAACTGATTTTTGATGAAATTCACCACTTCTTCATCTAATTTTCCGACCGAAGAAAGGATGATTTTTTGAAGATTGGGATATTTTTGAAAAATATTTTCAAAATTTTTTAGTGCTTCATTTGTTTCAAAAATAAAAAAGTCAACTTGCTTATTGTGTTCAAAGACAGCAACTTTAATTCTTGAATTTCCAACATCGATTATTAAAAGCATGGTTTTGTTTTATGAAGTGCAAATATACAAATTGATTTTTTTTATTATTTGTTTTGGAAAATATAAAAATCGTTCTATATTTGCACCCGCAATCAACAAGCAGTAATGCTCTAAATTGTAACGGTACCTTAGCTCAGATGGTAGAGCAATGGACTGAAAATCCATGTGTCCCTGGTTCGATCCCTGGAGGTACCACAAAAACCACTCAAATGAGTGGTTTTTTTGTTTTATATTGGTTTTTAAATGAACTTATAAAATCATTTCTTCGTAAGAAAGTACCACTGGATAACCTTTTTCATTGAAATAGTCTGTAGGATTGTCTTTAGAAATTGCCATTACAAAATCGCCGCCCCAAGCCCCTAAACTTTTAATTATACCCTTAAAATCTGGAAAAAGTTTTTCTTGAATGGTTTCAATTTCTAGAACATCACTCATTATAATTTCATGTTTCTCCATTTGTTTGGCGAATTCTTTTCCTTCTTTACAATCTATGGCATCGTAAGTAATGGTGTTGATTTTTGAAATCACAGCATTTACATGATGGTGTTTTGACATGTAATTTGCAATAGCCATTTTGCTGCTTTGTTTCTGATTCAAATACACAAAATGAATGTTTTCTTTGAATGAAGGGTTAAAATGAATAGCCTTGAAATGTGGTTTTTCATTTTCTAAATGATAAACTATAGGTGAATTTGATTTCGCACAAGCAATATCGTAACCACTACCACCAAAGCTTTTTTGTAATAATTCAAAAGCATCAATTTTTAGCCAGTCGCCAATACTATTTATTAATGTTGATGATGTTCCTAATCCCCAAAGGCGAGGAAAAGTTAAATGGGTTTCAATTTCGTATCCTTCTTTTTCTAAAAACGTTGGATTTTGAACAAATGCTTGATGTAAAATTTCAATTAAAGTGTTTTTTACAGCGGAATTATTTTCGTTTGTGATTTTAGTTTTTACTTCTTCAAATAAAATTAGGTCTTCAAACCAAATGCTTTTATCCGAATCAAAACTAGTCCATTTAATTTGGTTGTTTGTTCCTTGTTTTATCACTAAACTTTGTCCGAACTTTGTAGGCAATGCTAAAGCTTTCGCACCGTCTAAAACAACGTATTCGCCTGTAATGAGTAATTTTCCGTTACTGTAAAAAGTTTGGGTTTCCATTAACTTCTGATTTTTTCCAAATAATCTACGACCAAACTATGAGAAACGGTAGTATTTTTAAAATAATCTAATACTTGTTGCTTTTCTTCTTTGGTAGCTTTGTGTTGGTTTAAAATGTTCATTAAGTGCATTTTCATGTGCCCTTGTTGGATTCCGGTTGTAGTTAAAGAGCGCAATGCAGCAAAGTTTTGAGCTAATCCAGCTGCAGCTACAATTTGCATTAATTCTTCTGCCGAAGGTTTTCCTAATAATTCCATTGAAAATTTCACCAATGGATGTAACGAAGTTAAACCGCCTACAGTCCCTAATGCTAACGGAATTTCCATCCAAAAAGTAAAAATATTGTTTTCAATTTTCACATGTGACAAACTAGAATATTGTCCCGATTTACTTGCATAAGCGTGAATTCCAGCTTCAACGGCTCTAAAGTCGTTTCCTGTGGCTAATACTACCGCATCAATTCCGTTCATGATGCCTTTGTTGTGAGTAACGGCTCTGTAAGGTTCTACTTCTGCAATTCGAACTGCTGTTGCGAATTTTTGAGCAAATTCAGCTGAATCAATGTTTTTATCTTCTGAAAGTTGGTCTATCGGACAAGAAACTTCAACTCGAACGACACAATTTGGTACAAAATTGCTCAGAATACTCATTACGATTTGAATGTTTTTTTCATCCGATGTAAAATCAGTATATTCTTGCGCTTGATTTTCTAATGTTTTAGCAAATTGTTCTAAACACGTATTGATGAAATTCGCACCCATGCTATCTTTTGTGTTGAAAGTAGCATGTAATTGATAATAATTTGGAATTTCGTTGGTTTTATTTCTCAACTCGATGTCTAAAATTCCCCCACCACGCTTTTGCATGTTTTTGGTGATTTCTTGAGTATCGTCAAAAAATGTTGGTTTTATTTTATTGAAAAAAGAGGTTAGTTTTTCATTATTTCCATTAAAAAGAAAATGAACTTGACCAATTTTTTCTGTATTGATAATAGTAGCTTTAAAACCACCTCGTTCTCCCCAAAATTTCGCAGCTTTTGAAGCAGCCGCTACCACCGAACTTTCTTCGATAGCCATAGGAATGGTATAACTTTTTCCGTTGATAATAAAGTTTGGCGCTACACCATATGGAAGATAAAAGTTGGTTAAAGTATTTTCAATGAATTCGTCATGTAATTTTTGTAAATTTTCATCGGAATTCCAATATTTTACAATGCTTTCTTTTGCTTCTTCTGGATTTACGAAATACGTATTGGTAATCCAATTTATTTTTTCTTCTTTAGATAATTTTGAAAAGCCTTTAACATTTTGATTCATAGCAACTGAATTAATTTCAAATAGAAGGCAAAGATACTAATTGGATTAATTAGGAAGACTATTTATCCATTTAAATAAAGTGTTTTCAAATAAAATTTTATCGACAGGTTTAATTATAAAATCATCCATGCCTACTTCTAAGCATTTTTCTTTTTCACCTGTAATGATTCCTGCAGTAATGGCAATAATAATTGTATTTGGATTTGTTTTTCTTATTTCTGTCGACGCTTCATAGCCATTCATAATTGGCATTTGGATGTCCATGAAAATAATATTGGGTTTGTTTTCTGCCGCTAAATCAACTGCTTCTTGGCCATTTTTTGCTTCGTAAATGATACAATTTGGAACTTTGTTCAATATTAATGTTTTGGTCAAGAGCATGTTTATTTTGTTGTCATCAGCAATTAAAATTTTAGTGGCATTAAGTAAAACTTCTTCCTTGCTATTTGGGATTGGTTGTGTTTTTTCTGAATTATTTCGGTTTAGGTAACTTTGTAATGCATCAAGTTTTATGGGTTTTATGATACTTTGAACATTTTTATTGGTTCCAGTTTCATTAAATTTCGAATTGGAATTTTGCATCACTATTATGGAAATAGTTGGTAAATTATTTAGGTTGTTTAAGATTCTAATTGTTGTTGCTTCAGACAAATATTCTAAATCTAAAAGCAATAAATCGTATTTGTTTTCTGAGACAAAATCAGGAATGGTTTCTAAATGGTATTGGTAAATATCGGCATCGATAGTAAAGTTTTGTAACATGTTTTTAATTATTGAAGCCACAAGTTCGTTGTCCTCTATAATTAAAGCTTTTTTAAAGTTGAGCTTACTTATATTTAAATGATTGTTACAAATTTCTGATTTTAATTCTAATTCGAAACTAAAAGTAGAGCCAACATTAGGTTCACTATCAATTTCTAATTTACTATTCATTAATTTGAGAAGGCTGTTTGTAATGGTTAACCCAAGTCCAGTTCCACCATAATTTCGAGTTGTAGAATTGTCTTCTTGAGTAAAAGCTTCAAGGATTTTTTTCTTGTTTCCTTTTTTAATTCCAATGCCAGTATCTTTAACGCTAAATTTAATTTTTGATGAGTTATTACCAATATTTACAGACGAAACTTCTAATTCGATATGTCCTTTTAAAGTAAATTTGATAGCGTTGTTAAGTAAATTTTGTAAAATTTGTTTCAGTCTAATTTCATCTACCCAAATGGCGCAATGTACATCTTTGTGGATATTTACAATGAGTTCCAAATTTTTCTGATGCGCCATAAATTTCATCATATCTACACATTGATTGATGATGGCATGTAAACTTGTTTTTTCGTTATCGATGATTAATTTTCCAGCTTCAATTTTAGAGATGTCTAAAATATCATTTACCACATCTAATAAGGTAGAAGCCGATTGATTAACGGTTTCTAAATGTTGCTTTTGAATTTCTGTTAAATCAGAACCTAATAGCAAATTACTAAATCCGATAATTCCGTTTAATGGGGTTCGGATTTCATGACTCATATTGGCTAAAAATTCTGATTTGGCTTTGTTAGAAGATTCGGCTAATTCTTTAGCAATTACAGCTTCTTCAGCTATTTTTCTTTCGGTAATGTCAATTAATACACCTTCAATATAGGCTACCTCGTTGTTAATAATAATACCTTCTCCGTATTCTTCTACCCAAACATATAATCCATCTTTTTTTCTAATACGACAGGTTACTTTGTAAGGTTTTCGGCTGTGTAAGGCTTCATCAATTTTAATTCTTAATTCTTCTTCTTCATCAGGATGATAAAGATCAAGTAATGAAATTTTATTACTCATAAAATCATCACGATTATAGCCTGTAAGTTTTTCTATTTCGTCATTTAAATAAACTTTTGTTCGTGCTTCGTCGTATTTAACTAAAAAAACAGAAGCTGGAATGTTATTAGCTAATAGTCTAAATTTTTCCTCACTTTCGGCTATTGCTTTTTCATTATTTATTCTTATGATAGTTGAAGAGATATTGTGCGATAATGTTAGAAGTATGCTGATTTCTTCATCTGTCCAAATACGTTCATTTTTGCAATCATCAAATCCTATAAACCCTAAAAATGTATCTTTATCAAAAAGAGGTATTATTAGAATAGAAATTATATTTTGTTCGATAAGAATTTTTTTGAAATTCCCTTTAGGAATATTTTTTGTTAAACTATTATATGGTTTTTTCGTTAAAATAATTTCCATGAAATCTGAAAAAAGATCATGTGGAAAATTTTGTAATTCAGGATTATCAATTTCTGCTAAATCTGTTTCAGAAACCCATTCAAAGCGTTGACTTATTAAATTTGTTTTGATATCATTTTCAAAATAATATAGGCGATCTACTTTTAATACTTTACCTATTTGTTCAATTGAAGTGTCAAAAATTTGGTCTTTATCTTTGTGAATTAAAAGATTACTGGTTACGTTTGCTATAGCAGTTAAAATTTCATTTTTATAAATGATTTGATTTTCAGCATTTTTCCTTTTTGTTGTTTCAATTGCAAGTGCTATAATTTCGGCAACAGTTTTGCAAAAATTGATGTCTTCATTTGTCCAATATCTCAGTTCGTTTGTTGCTTCAATACATAAAATGTTTTTAAGCTCACCTCCAATGTAAATAGGAATATCTAACAACGATTTGATGTCGTATTTAGGGAAATATTCTTTTGTAAACTCCTCTAAAGATTCATCTTTATATACATTTGAAGCAATAATTATAGGCTGAGATTCAATGTTTGAAATATAGTTGCTAATGTCATTTTTTAAAATTTTTAAATCAGCATAATGTTTGTCTTCGCAATGAACATAAATATTTTTCAAATCGATATGATCTTCATTGAAATCCCAAAGCGCCACACGATCGATTCGTAATCCGATAGCGGTTTCTTTACATATGTGTCTAATTAAATCATCTAAGCTTTGAAATGTTAAAAAATTTAATGTAGATAGTTTGTTGGATATAGAATTTAATCTACTAATTTCTTCAATTCTTTTGTGCTCTTCTAGTTCTATAAGTTTGGTATTAGTAATATCTCTAATAATGCAAGAAAATCCAGAAACTATATCGTTTTCATCTCTTTTGATGGTAACTTTTTGTGAGACCCAAATTTCATCACCATTTTTTTTAATTATAGGGAATTCTAAAATGTCAAATTCATCTGTTTCTGAGATGGAATCTACGTAAAATTTAGACACAGTGTTTTTAAAGTCGTCTCTTATAAAATCACTAAAATGTCTGCCTAAAAGTTCTTCTAATCGATACCCTAATGTTTGAATTGAAAATTTATTAGCATAAATGATATTGCCATATCGATCACTTTCATAAATGATGTCTTTAGCATTTTGAATCAAATTAGCATACTTGGTTTCTAAACTAATTTTAGAAGTTACATCTTGTCCTGTGGCAACGTAAGTACTATTTTTTTGTTTAAAGTCTGTCCACTGTATGAATTTGTAATCTCCGTTTTTACACTTTAATTTTCTGAAATAAACAGCATTTGGTTTGAATTTATTTGTATAGTCAATCGATTCAAATTCAGTGTCTTCTGTTAATTGCCAAAAAGCTTTTCCTAAAACTTCTTCTGGACTGTAACCTAATATTTTAGTTATTGAATCATTACAATAAAGCACGTTGCCCATGTTGTCTGTGGCAATAATAATCGAGTTTGTGTTGTTTATAATATCTTGGGTAAAAATCAGTCTTTCGTTTGCTTTAATGTTTCGTATTATTTGCCCTAAATGAATGATCATTATGATAAACAAAGCGTTTATAAGAGTTATAATGTTTGTTGTTTCTTCATTTTTTAAAATGGTAAGGATGAATAAAAGAATGAAGTTGATGCCAATAAAAATTAGATATGTAGTAAATCGTTTAAAAATTGCAAAAGCAAAAAATAACAGTAATAAATATTTTGAAAACAAAAGAAAATTCATCTTTTCTTTAAAAAAACCATAGATTACTGATAAAAGGAGTAAATAAAAACAAATTCTAAAAATGGTGTAACTGAATTTAGCTATTTCTTTTTTTGATGTTATTATGAAAATGAAAACACAAAAGGCACCGATGAGAAATTCAAAATAAGAATTAACGCTTTTAGATTCATTAAAAATCAAATAGAACAATTCGGCAACAGGAAATATTAATCCGAGATATAAAAAATAATATCTGTATTGCGTGTTAGAATGATGGTTTATAGTGTTTCTTAAAGTTCTAAAATCGATATTAGATGATTTTAATTGAAAATTAAAAAACAGTCCAAAAACAGCTAAAAGAAGAATTAAATAAACAAATACATATAAATTAGCAACAGCAAGTATGTTGGAAAAAAAAAATAATCCATTTTGTAGCGTTACTATCATTTATTTAAGGGGTTCATTTTAATTATAAATGTAACTAAATATTTTTTAAAAATCAAAAACTTTATTAAATGAAGTTAAAATTATGGTTAATTCATATATTTTCACTAAAATTGGGGTCTTTAAGAACATATTTATTATGAAAAAATACAGTTTAGCAGTATTGCTTTTTGTAGTGAGCTCATTATCAGTAGTAGCTCAACAAAAAATTACTTTAGAAGAAATTTGGGGCGGTGCTTTCAGAACAAAAGGAATGGACGCTTTGAGTGCAATGAAAAACACCAACCAATACACGGTGTTAAATTACGATAGAAATTCAAAAAGTTATCAAATCGATTTGTATGATTTTGCAACTTTAGAAAAAGTAAGTACACTTTTTGACACCAAGAATCATTCAGAAGTATCGTCAATTGATAGCTATTCTTTCGATAAAAATGAGAAAAAGATTTTAATTGCTACTAAATCAAATCCTATTTTTCGTCATTCTTTCACTGCTGAATATTTTATTTACGATATTCCATCTAAAACAGTGAGCAGTTTTACTACTAACGCTATTCAAGAACCTACTTTTAGCGCTGATGGAACTAAAATTTCATATGCTTTTGAAAACAATTTATACATTCACGATTTAGTTTCGGGAGCTAAAATTCAAATCACGCAAGACGGACAAAAAAATAAAATCATTAATGGTATTACAGACTGGGTCTATGAAGAAGAATTTGCTTTCGTAAAAGCCTATGATTGGAATGTAACCGGAACAAAAATTGCGTACATCAAATTTGATGAAACCGAAGTTCCAGAATTTTCAATGGATATGTACAACGAAGGATTGTATCCAACACAAACCGTTTTCAAATATCCAAAAGCGGGGGAGAAAAACGCCATTGTTTCCTTACATATCTTCGATTTAAAATCAGGAACTACTAAGAAAATCAACTTGGGAGATTACAAAGATTTTTATATTCCAAGAATCAAATGGACGAATGACGCTGCTACTTTAAGCGTTCAAGTAATGAATCGCCATCAAAATAACTTAGACTTACATTTTGTAGATGCTAATGCAGGAACTACCAAAGTTGTTTTAAACGAAAAAGATAAAGCATACATTGATGTGACCGACAACTTAACTTTCCTAAAAGATAATAGCTTTATCTGGACATCAGAAAAAGACGGATTCAATCATATTTACCACTATGACAAATCAGGTAAATTGAAAAAACAAATTACTTCTGGTAAATGGGAAGTGACTAACTATTACGGTTTTGATGAAAAAGCGGGAATGATTTACTATCAATCGGTTGAAAATGGTTCAATTAATAGAGACGTTTACGCTATCAAAATTGACGGAAAATCTAAAATGAGATTGTCATCAAAAACAGGAACAAATTCGGCAACTTTTAGTCCTAATTTTCAATTCTTCATAAATACCTATTCAAGTGCCACATCTGCGCCAACTTATACTTTAAACAATTCAAAAATTGGGGCAGTTGTAAAAACAATTGTTTCTAATGAGGTTGTTGAAGCTAAGTTAGCAAAATACGATGTTACTCCAAAAGAGTTTTTTGTATTAACTACCGAAAAAGGGCTACAATTAAACGCATGGATGATTAAACCAAAAAACTTTGATGCGACTAAGAAATATCCAGTTTTTATGTTTCAATATTCTGGACCAGGTTCGCAACAAGTTGCAAACACTTGGAACGGAACTAATGATTATTGGTTTATGATGTTAGCACAACAAGGTTACATTGTAGCTTGTGTTGACGGAAGAGGAACAGGTTTCAAAGGAGCCGCTTTCAAAAAGTGCACACAAAAAGAATTAGGAAAATACGAAGTAGAAGATCAAATTGATGCAGCAAAAGTAATTGGAAAATACAACTACGTTGACCCTTCAAGAATAGGAATTTTTGGATGGAGTTATGGCGGATTCATGTCGTCAAACTGTTTGTTTCAAGGAGCTGATGTATTCAAAATGGCAATTGCGGTAGCTCCAGTAACTTCTTGGAGATATTACGATAGTATTTACACTGAGCGTTACATGCAAACTCCACAAGAAAACGCTAGTGGTTATGATAATAATTCACCAATTAATCACGTAAGTAAATTAAAAGGAAACTTTTTATTAATTCATGGAACTGCTGACGATAACGTACATGTTCAAAACACCATGAAAATGGTAGAAGCATTAGTTCAGGCAAACAAACAATTCGATTGGGCAATTTATCCTGATAAAAACCACGGAATTTATGGTGGAAAAACACGCTTGCAATTGTATACTAAAATGACGAATTTTATTAAAGAAAAATTATAATAAACCAATAAACTAAAACTAATTTATATGAGTGAAGTAGCAGTAAAAACGGGACATCCAAAAGGACTTTGGGTATTATTTGGAACTGAAATGTGGGAAAGGTTCAACTTCTATGGAATGCGAGCTATTTTGACATTGTTTATGATTAATGCACTTATGATGAAAGAGGCTGATGCTTCTATTATTTATGGTGGTTTTTTAGGACTTTGTTATTTAACACCTATGTTAGGTGGTTTCATAGCTGATAGATTTTTTGGAAATAGAAATTGTATTTTACTCGGAGGATTAATGATGGCTATTGGACAGTTTTTATTGTTCTTTAGCGCAAGTGTTTTTGGTTCAAATTTGTCTCTAGCTAATACTTTAATGTGGTCTGCTTTAGGAATTATTATTTTTGGGAATGGTTTCTTTAAACCAAATATCTCATCAATGGTTGGTAGTTTATACCCAAAACAAGAGAAAACAAAACTTGATACAGCTTTCACTATTTTCTACATGGGTATTAATCTTGGAGCATTCTTAGGTCAATTGATTTGTCCAATTGTTGGTGATGTTAAAGATGCAGGTGGAATAAGAGATATTCATGCTTTCAAGTGGGGGTTTTTAGCAGCAGCAATTGCTATGTTAATCGGAACAGCAGTGTTTTACTTTTTGAAAAATAAATATGTTGTCACTCCAGAAGGTAGACCATTAGGTGGATTACCTTCCAAAAATGATGCAAATGATTACGAAGAAGGAGAATCTCAAAAAGCAGTTTTCTCTCAAAAAGCATTAATTGGTGCTGTAGTTGGTTTCTTAGTTTTAGGAGTTATATTTCATTATCTTATTGGTCAGAACTGGATTTATACAGTAATTTATTCAAGTGGTATTACATTGGCAGGATTAATTATTTCTGATAGTTCATTAACTAAAATTGAAAGAGATAGAATTTTTGTTATCTATATTGTAGCATTTTTTGTTATATTTTTCTGGGCAGCATTTGAACAAGCAGGATCATCATTAACTTTTATTGCAGATAATCAAACAGACAGAAACTTCTTCGGGTGGAATATGCCACCATCAATGGTGCAGATTTTTAATGGCGCATTCGTTTTTATTTTTGCTTTTCCATTTAGTGTCTTATGGGATTATTTAAGAAGTAAAGGTAAAGAGCCAATTTCTCCAGTAAAACAATCAATAGGATTGGCATTAATTGCAGTTAGTTATTTCATTATAGCACACAATGTAAAAGATTTAGGCAATACAGGACTTTTAGGTATTCAATGGTTGATTTTATTGTACCTTATTCAAACATTCGCTGAGTTATGTCTGTCTCCAATTGGATTGTCTTTGGTTGGAAAATTATCTCCAAAAAGATTTGCATCACTTTTATTTGGTGTTTTCTTCTTGTCAAATGCCGCGGGTTATGCCCTTGCAGGAACTTTAGGTTCAATTTTACCTCCAACTGGAGATAAATACATAGCAGCAGAAAAAGCTAATATTGATTTAAAAGCAATTTTAGACGGTGAAAAAGTAGCTGATGGAACAGAATTATTTACTCTAGCTAAAATGAATTTTGCAAAAATTAATGCAGATGTTGCCAAAGAAAACAAACTAGATATTGAGAAAAAAATTAAAAATATTGCTCAAATGAAAAGCGAGAAAGAATTGGCAATTAAAAACAACAAACCATTTGTGAATAATTTTAAAGCTACTGATACAACTTTTACACCTCAAGAATTTGATGTAATAAAGAGTAAAAAAGTAATTGTTGCTGAATATCCAAGTTTTGCAGGTTTTACCATAAAAACATTATTTGATTTTTTTATGGTGTTTGTTGTACTTTGTGGTTTAGCAGCTGTTGTTTTATTCGCACTAACACCAAAATTGAAAAAAATGATGCACGGCGTTCGCTAGTCATTATTTAAAAATATTTTTATATCTTTCAAACCTACAAGAAACCCTTGTAGGTTTGTTTTTTTAATACAATAAATTATGTGGAAAAGTCATCCTAAAGCATTGCCTTACTTGTTTTTATCTGAAATGTGGGAGCGTTTCGG
>Ga0209373_10002103_pt1 | contig 20819 bp, 15 predicted proteins | sample Higcelweek5metaG_FD_187173 | JGI IMG/M metagenome (GOLD analysis project Ga0209373, IMG submission 187173) | Freshwater pond sediment microbial communities from the University of Edinburgh, under environmental carbon perturbations - High... | ecosystem: Environmental > Aquatic > Freshwater >... | reverse complement strand
ATCTAAAGTAACGGTGAAATTACTAACGCCATCTGTAAATAATACTTCCGCACCTGGTGTACCTGTAAAAGTCAACGTTCCTGTTTGTCCTGAACAAATTGTATTGGCTGAAATGGTTGACGTTGGAGATGGCGGTGAACAATCTATAATAACACAATCAAAGCTTGTAATTGCAGGACAAGACAATGTAAAATCCTCTACTCTTACCCAAATTGTTGTTACTGGATTTGTAGCTATAAACGCAGGTGAAATCTGAGGAGCACCTGCTTCTGCATCTAACTGAGTAGCAAAGAAATAAACATCGTAATCAGCTGGGTTTAAAGCTCCTAATATTTCTGGGATCTCGTCATTTAAGTTGAATACATTACTACAACTCTCTAAATCATCTGGTGTTAAATTAATTGCTGGAGCATCTAAGAAGTCAATACATTTTGAAGCGGTTGCTGAACAATTAAAATCATTAGAAACTATAACTGTATAACAAACTGTCCCAGAAGTTGGAGATTCAACAGTTGCTGTTGTACCCGAAGTTCCAGTTATTGTTGGATCTGCTACCCAAGTAACAGAAGTAATTGCTGGTGTAAAACTTAAACTAGTAGGTGTTAATGATGGTGCAAAATTAATCGACCAACTAAAAATATATCCATTATCTATAGCCTGCTCATCTGAAACTCTGATTGTCCATATTCCATTTAAAGGACTTCCTAATAAAGGAGCAAAACCTCCACTTGGCAAATATGTTCCTGCTTGAATAGTTTGATTACCATCTGTAGCAGTTGTAGTAGGACCATCTTGTAAAATAGTTGTTCCTGTCATAGCAAAACAATAATTAAACCCAACACCGGCAACAGTTGAGCCATCATCATTAGCATCTCCTAAATAGGTACCACCACCACCAGGATATGCTTTTAATTCAGCAACCTGTCCTGACGGGCTTATAATTTCAATACGCAAATCTCCCAAAAAAGAATGCTCCATATTAAGACAAATACTTTGTATTTGATTTACGTTAGTTAATGTAGTGGTAGAATCAAAACAGTCAACAACAACAGATGTTTCATAAGAAACACCATCTCCATCCGGTAAATATGTAGTTCCACTCACAGGTGGAGCACAATTGTAATCATAAGTTTGTGTAGATACAATTGCCTGTAAATCAAGAGGTGTATTTATACATTGCTCATCTGAATCAGAATAAATCGATACCGATGGTGGATCTGCTACCTGAACTACTTGATTAATAAAGTTAGAATTAATACATTCAGAAGGGTCTCTAACTACAACATTAACTCGATAAACTCCAGCCGTTGGAAATGTATGCGTAACCGATTGCCCTACAGCTGTTGAACCATCATCAAAATTCCAAGTGTAGGTTGCTCCCGTTCCACTAGTTGAAAAAGTAGCCGCTCCATTAAATGTGATGGATTGCCCAGCGCAAATTTTAATAATACCATCTGCCGCAGGCGCTGGTGTTGAACTTGCAAGACTTGCTATAATAGTTTGACAAGGTGTTACGCAACTAATATTTGCACTCCAACCAGAAGCTGTATTTGCTGTATCTGATGTAAAAACAAAAGTTAAACAGCCCGAGGTATTTGCTGCGGTTGGTTGCAAAGTTAATGGTAAATCAGTTCCTGTATATGTTTGCAATAACGGTGCAGTAGTAGAATTACCATCATAAACATATAAAAAATCTGCATTGTTTTCTAAATTAAATTGTGTGAAAACAAATCTAATTATACTTCCTGGTGTAGAAGGACAAAAAGTTTTTGTAAAATTTTGTGAGTTACTATAATTACCTGTTCCACCAGAATCTAAAAAAGTACCTGTACATGTGTTTACAGGTGCATTAGACATATTATAGGTTTGTGCCGATAATCCAAGTGAAAATAGAACAAAGAAAAGTGAAATGTATTTTTTCATCATGAGTTCTTAAGGTTTAGGATTAATAATGATTAACCAATCTGTATTGTCTATTCTGTACACCTTAGTGTGTGGTGAGAAGAAATTCAAATCATATTTCAATACATTAAAACTACTTTGGTCAAAATTTACATCTCTCTTAATTTCACCATTATATTTATTAAACAATGGCTGTTGAGAAAGTTTTGGGAATTTTTCACTTTGGTCTAATGCAACATTACTAAATAATACTCTTTCTCTTAAAAGTATTAGTAAGTTTTTATAGTGTTGACTGTCTTTAGTAATATTAGTACCAAAAACTTCTCCAATAAATTGTTGTTCTAAATCTGGGTTTGATTTAGCGGTGGTCTGGGAATATGCAGTGTTAAACAATAAAATCGATAACACAACAATTAATTTTTTAAATTTCATAGTTTTTAATCATAGTTGTTAAAGCAAATTTAACAAAAATTTAAACTTGACAATTATTTTTCTAATAATTAACATATTGAAATTATTTTTAAAGTTTATTATTTATCTTTGCAACCAATTAAAAATTGCTAAAAAACTAATTAATACCAATGATACAAAACGAGGATTTTCAGGACGAAATGGGAAATAATCATATTGCAACAAGCGCTCAAACACCCATGCGTGATGATGCATTTGCTATTTCTGATGATGAAAAAATTGAATTGATAAAAAAAGACGTTGAAAATATACTAAACACACTTGGATTAGATTTGACCGATGATAGTTTAAAAGGCACTCCTAATCGTGTGGCAAAAATGTTTGTAAAAGAAATTTTTGGTGGACTGAATCCTGTAAAAAAACCAAGTTCTTCTACATTTGACAATAAATATAAGTATAATGAAATGCTTGTAGAAAAAAACATTGTGGTTTATTCTACTTGCGAACATCATTTATTACCAATTGTAGGTCGTGCTCACGTAGCCTATATTTCAAATGGAACTGTAGTTGGTTTATCTAAAATGAATCGAATAGTTGATTATTTTGCTAAAAGACCTCAAGTTCAAGAACGTTTAACGATTCAAGTTGTACAAGAATTACAAAAAGTATTAGGAACTGATGACGTTGCTTGTGTAATTGATGCGAAACACTTGTGCGTAAACTCTAGAGGTATTCGTGATATTGAAAGTAGCACAGTAACTGCTGAATTTGGCGGAAAATTCAAAGAAGAGAAAGTTCGAAGAGAGTTTTTGGATTATATTAAGTTAGATACGCAGTTTTAAGTTGGAAGTTGAGTGACGGAAGATGGAAGTTTTGGCTAAATTTTGTTTAGCGGTTGACTATGGTTAGAAGATTCCTTACAAGCTCAGAATGACAAAATCAAAAAACTTGAAACTTGAAACCTAAAACTAAAAAATAGCCCTGATAGTAATGAAAAGCCCACAGCAATAAAAATGTAGTTTTTGTTATTTTAAAAATGCGACCTAAGAAGCACTTTTTAAAACGTAGAAAAACAAGTTTTTATGCGAGGACTTGTAGTGAATAGCAGGAATAGCTTCAAAAAAATATCAATAATGGAATTATATAAAAATCAATCGTTGCAAATATACAATACGCTTTCGGGCGAAAAATCGACCTTTACTCCTATTCATGATGGAAACATTGGCATGTATGTTTGTGGACCAACGGTTTACAGTAATGTACACTTGGGCAACGTACGTACTTTTATGAGTTTTGACGTGATTTTTAGATATTTATTGCATTTAGGTTACAAAGTAAGATATGTTAGAAACATTACAGATGCCGGACATTTAACCGATGATGGCGATGTGGATAACGATCGTTTTGTGAAACAATCGCGCTTGGAAAAATTAGAACCTATGGAAATTGTACAGAAATATTCTGTTGATTTTCATAAAGTATTAGATACATTCAATTTTCTTCCACCAACGATTGAGCCTACAGCAACCGGACATATTTTAGAGCAAATTGAGTTAACTCAAAAATTAATTGATACCGGATTTGCCTACGAAAGCAATGGCTCGGTTTATTTTGATGTGTTTGCTTACAATGAAAAAGGCTTGAATTATGGCGAATTGAGCAATAGAAATATTGACGAATTATTTGCCAATACCAGAGATTTAGACGGACAAAGCGAGAAGAAAAACCCGCAAGATTTTGCACTTTGGAAAAAAGCTTCTCCAGCTCATATCATGCGATGGAATTCACCTTGGGGCGAGGGTTTTCCTGGTTGGCATTTAGAATGTACAGCTATGAGTACGAAATACTTAGGCGAAACATTTGATATTCACGGTGGTGGAATGGATTTAAAATTCCCGCATCATGAGTGTGAAGTGGCACAAGGAAAAGCGTGCAACGGTCATTCTCCAGTAAATTATTGGATGCATACCAATATGCTTACCATGAATGGATTGCGTATGAGTAAATCGACTGGAAACTATATTCTTCCAATGGAATTGGTGACAGGTGAAAACAATTTTTTTGAAAAACCATTTGAGCCTAATATCGTTCGTTTTTGTTTTTTACAAGCACATTATCGTAGTGTTTTAGATATTTCTAACGATGCGATGGTTGCCAGCGAGAAAGGATATAACCGTTTGATGGAATCATACAAATTACTTCCTATGTTAAAAGCAAGCAACACTTCTTCTTTAGATATTGCTTCTTGGAAACAAAGTTGTTATAATGCCATGAACGACGATTTTAATACACCTATTTTAATAGCTCAATTATTTGAAGGTGCTCGATATATCAATTTAGTAAATGACGGAACAGCAACTTTAACCGCAGATGATATTAAACTTTTAGAAACTACACTTTCTAATTTCTTATTTGATGTGTTAGGAATGAATAATACTGCTTCTGGTAGCGCTTCAAATACTACAGAAAAATTAAAAGGAGTTGTGGAACTATTAATTGAAATGCGAAAACAAGCGAGAGCTAATAGAGATTTTGCTCTTTCTGATCAAATTCGTGACCAATTATTAACACTAGGTATTCAATTAAAAGATGGAAAAGAAGGAACTACATTTTCGGTGTAATTGCTTCATCATTATAATTAAAAAAAAGCACAACTAAAATAGTTGTGCTTTTTTTTACAAAAGAAATAGAGCCACCTTATTAAGATAGCTCTACTTACTATTTAAACTAACCAATACTCTAACAAAATGTTAGAATAAGAATTTTACACCAACTTGTAAGTTACCAATTTGTCTATCAGAAACAGAGTTCATTGGATTAGCATTAAAGTCGAATGATGTAGTTTTTTCACCACCATCAGGTTTAGAAGAAGTAAATCCAGTATTGAAAATAGTGAATGATGTTTCAACAGTTAACCATTTGTTTACGATATAATCGAAACCAGGAGCTAATTCTAAAGCAACTGATGAAGATTTAACATCATTTTGTTTGTCATCACCAATAATTACTGGTAAAGAAGCTTGTCCGAAGAAAAATAAATTTCCACTTACATTCCAATATTTTCTTACTAAAGGTTTAATCACAATTGCAGAAGTTTCAGAAGTTGTTACAGAACCATTTTCAGCTTTTGTGTTTAACATACCAACACCAACACCAACCGTAGTTGTTGGAGCAATAAAATAACCAACAATTGGCAAAACTGTGCTTGAAGATTCTTTAATATCTCCAGTTTTTTCAGAACCAAAAGCTACTTGACCAGCAACCCACCAAGTTCCTTCTAAACCTTTTTTCTCTTCTTGTGCATTTGCGTTAAAACCTAATAATGCAATACCTGCTAATAATAATAATTTTTTCATTTTATGTTTTAGTTTAAAATTATGAGACAAATTTATTGTCAAGAATTGTTAAAAAAACTGATATAAATCATAGTTTGATTTTTTTTTTCGTTGTAAAATTTCGACTTAAAAAATATAAAATAGTACTTTTACAACTTAATAAATCGCTATATGTGCAATAATCATAGTCCTCTGAAATTTAGTGGATTAAAAAATATATTAATTCTTCCTTTTATCTTATTGGTGCGATTTTATCAAGCAGCAATCTCACCTTTTACTCCTGCAACTTGTAGATTTGAACCGACATGCTCAAGCTACACTATTCAAGCATTAGAAAAATACGGATTATTTAAAGGCGGTTGGTTAGCTATAAAAAGAATTCTCAGTTGTCATCCTTGGGGAAAAAGCGGCTATGACCCAGTTCCTTGAAAATTTAAAAGTTAAAAAATAGAATTTTGAGCTTGATTTTTGCTCTTGAAAATATCTTATTAGAATTTTAACAAGAAACACAATATTATTATTTATTTTTACACTTTAATCAGAAAATACAGTTATGATTTACGCATTAAATATGGTTTGGAATCCTGCTGAAGGAATAGATTTAGGTTTTTTTATGTTACGTTTTTATAGTCTTTCTTGGGTTTTGGCCTTTGGATTAGGTTGGTACGTAATGAAACCAATTTTTGTTAGAGAAAACGAATCTGTTGAATCATTAGATAAGTTATTTGTGTACACCTTAGTAGCTACAATGTTAGGAGCAAGATTAGGACACGTAATTTTCTATCAATCTGAATTATTCTATCAAGACCCATTAAGTATATTATTACCAATTAGTACAAAACCTACGCTACATTTCACTGGTTTTGCAGGATTAGCTAGTCATGGTGCAGCTATAGGAATCATAATTACAATGTTTTATATACAAAGACGTGTAATTAAACGTTCGTTTCTATGGATTTTAGACCGAATTGTAATTCCAGTTTCTCTTGGAGCTATTTTTATTCGTCTAGGAAATTTTATGAATTCTGAAATTATCGGAAAACCAACATCTGCTGATAGCTTTTTAGCAATGAAGTTCATCAGAGGAGAAGAATATCAAGGGCCATTGGGAGAACCTGCAATAATAGCTCAAACTAACCTTCAAGATGCGCAGCAAGCTTTTACTGCAATTGCAACAGATCCAAAATATAAAACAATATTAGATGCATTTCCATATAGATATCCAGCACAATTATATGAAGCAATTTGTTATGTTTTTGTCTTTGCAATTTTGATGTTTTTATATTGGAAAACCGAAGCAAGAAACAAAGCAGGTTATTTATTTGGTTTGTTTTTAATTTTACTTTGGTCAATTAGATTTGTTGTAGAGTTTTTCAAAGACAGCCAAGGAGGTTTTGAAAAATATCCAATATTTAATGCTTTATCAACTGGACAATGGTTGAGTATTCCATTTGTTATTATTGGATTTTACTTTGTATTTAAAGCAAAAGAAGTTAAACAATAGAAAAAAAGCGGTTAAGTAATTCTAACCGTTTTTTTTTATTTTCTCTTTTCAACTACTATACCAACTCCTAGAATATTTGGCAAATAAGGACCCGTAAATTTGCTTTTAACAGCAACTTTATATTTTCCATTTTCAAGTGTTTCAAACGTTTTTATAGTTTGAAAGACATCGCAAATATCTCCCGTACAATCACCAATATCTCTTCCGGATTCATCAATTAACTTAACATTTATCGGCAATAATTCTGATTCTCCATCTGGAGCAGTAATTACAACTTCTAAAGGCACTTCTTTAAATTGAAACCCGCTAATATGACCAAGATGTAGTTTTAAGTCACAAGCTTCTTCAGATTGCTTGTTTTCAAACTCAAATACTCTATAATCATTTTCTTCCCAACGATTATTCTCAAAATTGGAATCAAAATCATCATATATTTTATTTTCATTACATGATAAGAAAATAAACATAAGAGCAACCAAAAGAAATTTAATATGCATAATTATATTTTTAGAATTATAAATATAAAAAAAGTCCTGATATAAAATCAGGACTTTTTAATAATATATAAAACTTAATTAGTCTTCTTTTTTGAATTCAGCCATTTTACGACCTTCTTTTTCACCTATTGTATCTTGCATTACTGGTGTTGCAATAAATAAAGACGAGTAAGTTCCTACTAAAATACCCACTAAAATAGCAAATACGAAACCTCTAATTGTTTCACCTCCAAAAATGAAGATTGCAACTAATACTACTAATGTTGTAGCGGAAGTATTGATTGTTCTACTTAAGGTAGTATTTAATGCTTTGTTTACTAATCCTTTAAAATCTGGCGATGAATTATAATCTAAATATTCACGTACTCTATCAAATACAATTACGGTATCATTTAACGAATATCCAATAACCGTTAGGATTGCGGCAATAAATGCTTGGTCAATTTCCATATTGAATGGTAAAATCGTATAAAAGAATGAGAAGATACCTAGCACAATAATTGTATCGTGTGCAACAGCAATTACAGCAGAAAAACCAAATTGCCATTTACGGAAACTAATCATCAAATAAACGAATACTACAAATAAAGAACCTAACACAGCCCAAATTGAGTTTGTTTTAATATCTTTTGATACAGAACCAGTTACTTTTGCAGATGATAATAAGCCTATGCTTTTACCTTCATATAAATTAGCAAATTTATCATAAGTCATATCTGCTGGGAAGTTTTTCTTCAAACCTTCAAATAACTTAGTATTCACTTCTTTATCAACTCCTTCACCTTCATCATCAACTTTATATTTTGTTGTAATTTTTAACTGATTATTTGTTCCATAGATTTTAACTTCAGCTCCTGCTTCGCCAAATACAGTACTTAAATCTTTAGCTACATCTTCAGCAACTACAGGTTTGTCAAAACGAACTTGGTATGTTCTACCACCCACAAAGTCAATTCCTTGGTTTAATCCTTTAGTAAATAATGAAATTAAACTTAAAACTACTAATACAGTTGAAATTGCATAAGCTATTTTCTTTTTACCTAAGAAATCAATATTTAAATTCTTGAACCACGTTTTAGTTAATGATGTAGAAAAAGATATTTTTTCATTTCTGCTTAAACTCCAGTCTAAAAACATTCTTGTAACAAAAACAGCTGTAAATACAGAAGTAATAATACCAATTAATAATGTTGTAGCAAAACCTTTAATTGGTCCAGTTCCAAAAACTAATAATATAATAGCGGTAATTGCTGTAGTAACATTTGCATCAATAATAGATGACATTGCACCTTTCCACGTAAAAGCGTAATCTGTAGCTTCTTGAACTGTTCTACCATTATCTAATTCTTCTTTAGCTCTTTCAAAGATAATTACGTTAGCATCAACAGCCATACCTATTGTTAGTACAATACCTGCAATACCTGGCAATGTTAACACAGCTCCAAAACTAGCTAAAGCACCAAAAATGAATAAAATATTTACTAATAAAGCTAAGTTAGCATAGAAACCAGCTTTTCCATAATAAACTACCATCCACAATAATACTAATGCAAATCCTAAAATAAAAGAAATTAATCCATTATTAATTGCCTCTTGTCCTAATGATGGTCCAACTACTTCTGATTGAACAATTTCTGCAGTTGCTGGTAATTTACCTGCTCCTAATATTTTAGTTAATTCTTGTGCATCTTCAATTGTAAAGTTTCCAGAAATTCTTGAACTTCCTCCTGCAATTGCTTCATTAACTTGTGGTGCAGAATAAACAGTGTTATCCATTACAATAGCAATAAAACCTTGCTCTTTTGCTACTCTACTTGTTAATTTTTCCCACTCACGAGTTCCATAAGAATTCATGTTCATGGTTACACCTTGCTTTCCAAATTCATCTGCCTCAGCTCTTGTAGTTGTAATCATATCTCCTGCTAAAGCTGGTTTACCTGAAGCATCTCCTTTTAAGAAATACAATTGAGTAAATTCTGGATTTTTTGGATCTGATTTTTCCCAAGCCATTTTAGCATAAGTTAAATTAGCTGGTAATAATGCTTTGATATCTGCTCTTTTGAAATAAGAATTGATAACTGCTGTATCTTTTACTTTTGCAATACCTAATACTGGTTGCCCCATAGGTTGTTGCCCTAATAATTGTAATTTATCAAAAAGTGGATTTACTGTTGATGTTGTATCTGCTTTATCAGTTAATAAAGAGTCGATACCTGTATTTTTAACAGGAGTTGCTTTTTTAGCTACTTCTGTTTTCTTTAAAGCTTCGTTTACTTGAATTAAATAGCCAAAAGCATCAGCATCTGAATGTGCAACCCAAAACTCTAACTGAGCCGAAGTTTGTAAAATTCTTTTGATTTTATCTACATCTTTTGCACCAGGTAATTCAACTAAGATTCTACCTGAGTTTCCTAATAATTGAATGTTAGGTTGTGTAACACCAAATTGGTCAATACGCTCTCTTAATACTTTGAACGCACTTTCTACAGACTCATTAACTTTTTGTTTGATAATAGGCTGAACTTGTTTGTTTGTCATTCCTATTTCAATAATTCCATCAAGATTTTTATTTCTAAAAACATCTGCATCTGATAATTTTAAATTAGCCTTATCAGCTTCTTCAAAAAACGCATCGATATAATCTTGATTTCCTTGTTGATTGGTTTTCGCATCAGCAAGTGCTTTGTTGAAAGCTGGATTTTTTGTTTCGTTTGCTAATCCTTTTAAGATGTCTTTAACCGAAATTTGAAGAATTACGTTTAATCCTCCTTCAAGGTCAAGACCTTTGTTGATTTGATTATCTGTTACTTCTTTGTAGGTTTTTCCAAGAAATACTTCTTCTTTTTTCAAAGAATCTAAATAACGTAGTTCTTTTTTTGAATCTCCTTTAGCAAAAGCTTTAGCATCGTTAGCTATGCCGTTTGCAACAAAAGTGAATGAAAGTTGGTATACACATACCAAAGCAAAGATAATTGCGAAAAATTTAATTAGTCCTCTATTCTGCATTACTCTATAATTTATTATTCTATTTTATAAAAACGGACAAATATATAATTTACAATAGGATTAACCAATTTTATTTTGATTAAAATGCTATTATACCCCAGATTAAAATGAAAAGCCTTTTATTAGTCAAAAATTGTTAGCTTTTACAACACAAAACAGCGACCAAAGGAAGCTGATTTTTTGTTGTTAAAAGCTGATTTTTGCGATAAAAGCTTGTAATGGAAAGCTGGATTAGGTTCAAAAAAAAACTGTCAATTGCTTGACAGTTTTTGCTGTATTTTTTGTTGAAATTATAGTACTGATTTCAAATCTGCATTCATTGCTCTAACAGCGTCTGCTGATTTTGCGAAAGCTGCTTTTTCTGCATCATTTAATTGAATATCAACTATTTGTTCTACTCCATTTTTTCCGATAATACATGGAACTCCCATACAGATATCTTCTTGTCCATACTCACCTTCTAAGAATACTGAACATGGAATCATACGTTTTTGATTGTTTAAAATACTGTCTACTAAATATGCAACAGATGCTCCTGGTGCATACCAAGCTGAAGTTCCTAATAAACCTGTTAAAGTTGCTCCTCCTACCATTGTATCAGCAGCTACTTTGTCCAATGCTTCTTGTGATAAGAAATTTGAAACTGGCGCTCCATTGTATGATGCTAAACGTGTTAATGGAATCATAGTTGTATCTCCGTGACCTCCAATAACCATACCTTGAACATCATTAGCTGGTTTATCTAATGCTTTTGATAAGAAATATTTGAAACGAGAACTATCTAAAGCTCCACCCATTCCAATAACTCTATTTTTAGGTAATCCAGTAGCTTTTAATGTTAAATAGGTCATTGTATCCATTGGATTAGACACTACTACAATAATTGCGTTTGGCGAATGAGTTAATACGTTATCCGCAACCGATTTAACGATTCCTGCGTTGATTCCGATTAATTCTTCACGAGTCATTCCTGGTTTTCTTGGAATACCTGATGTAATAACTACCACATCACTTCCCGCAGTTTTTGAATAATCGCCAGTTGTTCCGCTTAATTGTGTGTTAAATACAGTTGTTGTAGCACATTGCATAATATCCATAGCTTTACCTTCTGCAAAACCTTCTTTGATGTCTACTAATACTACTTCGCTTGCGATTCCTCTGTACGAAATAACATCTGCACATGTTGCACCTACGTTACCCGCACCTACTATTGTTACTTTCATTTTGTTGTGTATATTAAATATTTATAAAAATTAAAATTGATATTGTACACCTAAATTTGCGTTTACAAATTTACCAAAAGCAATTGAACTTTGCACATAAAATTTGCTTATTTGATATCTACCAGAAACTTCTCCTAAAACATTGGTTTTGTCTTTTGCAATTCGAGTAAGTAAATTATTAATTACATCTTGTACAGGCAATATTTCTTCAATAGATCCTTTTTGGCCATCTACAACATATTCAAAAGAACTTCTATTAATTATAAAATTTGTAATTAATTCAAAGTTTTTAAATTCTTTTGAAGCACTTAGCTGAAAATGATACGTATCTACTAAACCACTAAAATTATTAATTCCTAAATTTCCGTAGGCAGTATCGATATCTAAAAAATCAAAACTTATATCTTCTTTTGAATAAATAGCAGCTGCAGCAAAATGAATGTTTATAGCTTCAATTTTTGGAAAATATTGACTAAAATTATGTTTTAATCCAAAACCATACACTTGGTAATCACCCCTTTTAAGTTTTGTTTTAGTCGAATATCTTGCTAAAAATTCAAATCCGTATGGTAATTCAATTCCACCCTGTAAATAAGGATAAACAACTGTTTCTTGATCAATTCCTTGTGGTGTTTCAAATCGAACTTCTTCGCCACCTAAATCACCTACCAGATATACCTGATTATCATTTCCTATAGCGGTTGGAACAGTTGCTGATGTAGTACCTTCAATTTCAAAAAATTGAAAATCGGAATTTTGAATCGTAAATTTTCTATCTCTTTTTGGAACAAAAAAAACATTGGTATGCAACCCTAAAGTAACTTTCCATTTTTCTTTCTTTTTGGGAGAATTTACCCACGCAGATGAAGCTTGATAAACCGCAGCATCTGTAGCAGGAACTATATATTGCTCAGAATACAAAAGGGCATCTGAAAGCAGATACCCTATTTGTTCTAATTCGGTAGATGATTGCCCCTTTACTTTTTGTGTAAAAAAGAAAGCAACAAAAAATGCTATTATTAGACTTGATTTACGCATCAATTTTTGCGTAAGCAGCATTTTTCTCAATAAATTCTCTACGAGGTGGTACTTCATCACCCATTAACATCGAGAAAACTCTATCAGCTTCAGCCAAACTATCAATTGTAACTTGACGTAAAGTTCTATAATTTGGATTTAATGTTGTTTCCCATAATTGCTCTGCATTCATCTCTCCAAGACCTTTATAACGTTGGATAGCAGCACTTCCTCCCATTCTTTCATTAGCTAGATCACGTTGATCATCATTCCAAGCATATTCTTTTTTGTTACCTTTTTTAACCAAGTACAAAGGTGGAGTTGCAATATATACGTGACCACCTTCTATTAATTCTTTCATAAATCTAAAGAAGAATGTTAGAATCAATGTTGAAATGTGAGAACCATCGACATCGGCATCACACATAATCACAACTTTATGGTAACGTAATTTAGTAAGGTTTAAAGCTTTACTATCTTCTTCAGTACCAATTGTAACACCTAAAGCTGTAAAAATATTACGAATTTCTTCGTTTTCAAATACCTTATGTTGCATTGCTTTTTCAACATTCAAAATCTTACCACGTAATGGTAAAATAGCTTGAAAAGCTCTATCTCTTCCTTGTTTTGCAGTTCCTCCTGCCGAATCTCCCTCGACAAGGAAGATTTCACATTTTGCTGGATCTTGCTCGGAACAATCTGATAATTTACCCGGTAATCCTCCGCCACCCATAACGGTTTTACGTTGCACCATTTCACGAGCTTTTTTGGCAGCATGACGTGCTTGAGCAGCTAAAATTACTTTTTGAACAATGATTTTTGCATCATTTGGATTTTCTTCCAAATAATTTTCTAACATTTCAGAAACCGCTTGAGAAACTGGAGAAACTACTTCTCTATTTCCTAATTTAGTTTTTGTTTGACCTTCAAACTGTGGTTCTTGAACTTTTACCGAAATAATAGCTGTTAAACCTTCACGGAAGTCATCTCCAGAAATTTCAAATTTTAATTTATCTAACAATCCAGAAGCATCAGCATATTTTTTCAAAGTACGAGTTAATCCCATACGGAAACCTTGCAAGTGCGTTCCGCCTTCGTGAGTGTTGATGTTATTTACATAAGAAAAAATATTTTCCGAATAACTTTCATTGTAAATTAAAGCAACCTCAACAGGTATTTCTCCTTTTTCGTTTTCCATTGAAATTACATGACCAATGATTGGCACACGATTTCCATCTAGAAACTTAACAAACTCTTTTAAGCCTTCTTTTGAATGGAATGTTTCAACAGGTTGACTTCCATCTTCAGCTAAGTTTCTTTTATCTGTTAAAGTAATAGTAATTCCTTTATTTAAGAAAGAAAGTTCACGTAAACGAGAAGCTAATGTATCATAAGAATATTCTAAAGTTTGAGTAAAAATGGTTGCATCAGGTTTAAAAGTAACCATTGTACCTCTTTTATCTGTAGTTCCAATTTGTTTAACTGGATACATTGCTTTCCCTTTTTCGTATTCTTGCTCATAGATTTTACCTTCACGATAAACCGTTGCACGTAAATGATCAGAAAGTGCGTTTACACACGAAACACCAACACCATGTAAACCTCCAGAAACTTTGTATGAATCTTTATCAAATTTACCTCCGGCTCCAATTTTAGTCATTACAACCTCAAGTGCAGAAACACCTTCTTTTTTGTGTAAATCAACTGGAATACCACGACCGTTATCTTCAACTGTAATGGAATTATCTTCGTTTATAGCTACATAAATTGTATCACAATGACCGGCTAAAGCTTCATCGATAGAGTTATCTACTACTTCATACACCAAATGGTGCAAACCTCTTACTCCAGTATCGCCAATATACATGGAAGGACGCATTCTTACGTGCTCCATTCCTTCTAATGCCTGAATACTGTCTGCCGAATAATTGTTTTTCTTAACTTCTTCGCTCATATAATTTTACTCTTAAAATATTCGATTTTTATTAACAGACAAATATAACCATTCCGTCAAAAAATAGACTACAAATAAGCATAAAAAGCCATTAAGTTATTAACATTTGTTGAAAAACAAAAACGCCAGCTATTTCTAACTGACGCTTCCTAACAACAAACCATATTTATGAAATACTACACTAATGCTGCGCTTGAAGCAATAGCTACATCTGCCTTTACGTGAGCGGCATTTGCCCTACCACTCGGATCTTGATTTTCTTGCCATTTTGGAATCCATTTTCGCACGGTTTGTGCCGCACTATCTTGTGGAAAATGCTTGTAAAAAATGGTTCTATAATAGAATGCTTCTTTTGTAACTGGTGTATTGTATGGAAATAATATTTTTGCTTTTGCAAATTCTTCATCAGTAACTTGACTTGAGCAATATTCGATTAAAGTATCAATCCAGTTGTATCCTACTCCATCAGAAAACTGTTCTTTTTGACGCCATAAAATTTCTTCTGGCAAGTATGGCTTCTCAGGTGTATCGAATGCTTTTCTTAAAATATATTTTTCAATTCCGTCATACGTTTTTGGCATTTTTTCTTCTGGCTGAATTTTGATTGCTAAATCCAAAAATGCCTTATCTAAAAATGGAACTCTTGCTTCTAATCCATGTGCCATGGTTGATTTATCAGCACGAAGCAAATCGGCTGTAAATAACTTTTGAACGCGTTCGATGGTTTCTTTTTGAAAATCCAACACTGATGGCGCATTTCTAAAGTACAAATAACCTCCAAAAATTTCATCAGCTCCTTCGCCTGACAGTACCATTTTGATTCCTTTTTCTGTAATCGCTTTTGATAAGAAATACATTGGTGTGCTTGCTCGAATTGACGTTACATCGTAGGTTTCTAAATGCCAAATTAACTTATCTAAAATATCGATTCCTTGCTCGACTGTAAAATGAATTTCGTGATGTGTTGTTCCAATGAAATCCGCTACTTTTTTTGCTGCTACTAAATCGGGTGCAGAAGCATCTAATCCAATAGAAAACGAATGTAATTCTTGTCCAGTTCCTTCTAACAATCTTGAAGTAATTGAAGCAATTAAGGAAGAATCTAATCCACCAGAAAGCAATACTCCAAAAGGCACATCGCACATTAAACGTTTTTCAACTGCTTGAGTCAAACTTGCATTTAAAGCTTCTAAATCTAATTTTTCAACTGCTTTTTCATGAGCTTCCCATTCTGGTTTGTAATATTTCACAAAACCTGTTTTTTCGGTATAATAATGTCCTGGAGGAAAAGTAGAAAATGACTTACATTGGTCGGTAATCGCTTTCATTTCAGAAGCAAAATACAAGCGACCTCTTTCGTCCATTCCATAATACAATGGTTTTACTCCCAATGGATCACGAGCTACAATATAATCATCTCCATCGATAACTACTAATGCGAAAATTCCGTCCAACATATCACAGAAATCATATCCAAATTCTTCGAACAAATGAACGATAACTTCAGAATCTGATGTTGTTCTAAACACATGATGTTTTAGAGTCGTTTCTCTTAATTTTTTGTGATTGTATATTTCGCCATTATGCACCATCCATGCCGAATCGGTTCCTTGAATAGGTTGTTTTCCTGTATGCAAATCGACAATTGACAAACGCTCGTGTGCCAAAATGTGTCCTTTCTCAGTTACATGAATATCACTTTCATCTGGACCACGGTGGCTCATTCTTTTAGACAATTGTTGTACCAATGCTTCTTCTTTTCCTTTCCCTATAATGGCTAATATTCCGCACATAATTTTTAAGTTTAATCGTTGAAATGTTTAATTGTTTAAGTTATATTTTATATTAACTTAATTTGATGAAGCAAAATTGAATAAATAAGTTTAAATAATAAACCTTAAAATCAATTTTAGTTATAATTTAAAACTAAAAAATGGATTTTTAATTAAATTATAAATTTTAAAAGTGGTTTTGAGTTAGTTTTGGTTACAAATCATAAAAAAACCACTCGAGTGAGTGGTTTTTATTTTATTCTATTGTCTTTATGTGAAATCGATTGTTGTTGATTGTGATTTCATCTCCAACACTTTTTCCTAGTAATTGACTTCCCAAAGGAGATTCTGGTGAAACAGCAATAATGGTTTTATTATCGATTGTGATTTTTGGTAAAGCAGTGCTGATATAAAACAGCATTTCATTAGTTTGAACTAAACTTCCCAAAGCAACTTTGGCATGAATTGCATCCGCATCAATTTTATCAATGCCATTTTTTTGACCGATGATTTCTGCCAATTTTTGATTGAGTTTTTCTTGCTCCAAATGCATCATCGACAAAGCGGTTTCGTGCTTATCGCCAGCCGAACCTTTCGCATCGTTTTGCGCATCTTGAGCTAAATCAGAAATCATAAAACGCAATTCGTTTATTTTCTCCGATAATAGATTTTGATAATGGGATTTTATTTTTTGTTTGAATGTCATGGTTTAACCGCTAAGGACGCTAAGAAGGCGCTAAGAACGCAAGGATTATTATTTTGAATCTAATATTTCATATAACTTTTCATAACCACCACATTGACCAAAATATGATATATCCTTTTGTGTTCCAATAATATCAAATTGTCTACAAGTAAAACATACTTTAGCAATACCAATGATTTTCTGCTCTTTATAAAATACTAAAATGTCTCTATAAATTGGAACACATGCCGCAGCAAAACTTGAATCACATTTTGTTTCACTAAAAACAGAATTTATTTCATTATAAAACTTTTTATCTATCTGATTTTTAGAATATCCAAATTTTAATATGTTCTTGATAAAATTTTCATCATTGACTTTTTTTGGGTAATCATTACTAATCAAGTTTAAATAATTATACTCTTCAGATTCATCATCAACACCTTCTAACCTTCTGACTTCTTTAAGTATTTCACTGTCATCAATATCTTTGAAATAATAATCAACATTATCAAAATCAAAAAAAATCTTATTATTTGACTTTATTGATTCTGAATTCGCAATTGTTGATTCTGAATTCACAATTTTAGTTTCAGAATTCTTACAATTCAAAAAACTAAAACAAATAATTAGAAAAAGATATTTATTCACGAATATAGTATTGAAAAAAACTTATAAAACCACTTTAGTAAACTTCAAAATTCGTTGTTCAAAATTGAATTTTCAACATTTTTTAATATTGAACAACGAACTTGGAATGTTGAATGTTGAACTTTTAGAAATCAAATTTATAATTAGCCCCAATTAACACCTGAATTCCTTGTACTGGAAAATTTGCCCAGCGGTTGTATTGTTGATTGGCTAAGTTGTTTCCTTTTAAGAAAGCGGTTAATCTTGCGTTGTATTTGTATCCTACGTGCGCATTCAAATCGAAATAACTGTCTAATGTAACTACTATTGAATCAAATATTGGCGGAAAAACAGCCGCAGCATTCTGAACTGATATCAAATCTTTTCTTTCTCCTACAAAAAATACATTGGCACCTGCATACCATTTTTCGTTGATGTCAAAATCTACTGTTGTTCCAACTTTTAATTGTGGTAAATTCCAAGCTTCGGCTTGCGTATCTGATGAATAATTATTGTAGGTTCCATTAATCCCAAAAGTTACACTTTTAGAAAAATCGGCCTTTAATTCACCAAACAAACTCAATGTTTTTACATTATCATAAACTACACCAAACGAATTCCCATAGGCATAACCTTCTGTATTAGCAAATGAAGGATTGTATTCGTTACTCACAAAAAGCGCTTTATCATCTTGGTTCAAATAGGATGCTCTAACATTAAAGGCAACTGAATTCGCTAATTTACCTTTTAAACCTGCATAAATATCATATTTGTTATCTGTAGGTGCAATAAAAAGTGTTGGTGACACAAATGAATTTTGATCAACAAAATCTGCATATGAGTTTTGCTGTAAACCTCCTTCTGCACCAGCATAGGCTACTAAAATATCGCCAACTAATTTATAGGAAGCTTTGATGTTTGGATAAATAAAAATCTTTCCATCGCTTTCTCCGTTAATTTTTGCAGTTGCATAGAAAACGCCCGCACCTAACTGCACCGATAAATCATCTTGTTGGTACAAAATACTTGGTTTCATTCCTGCAATTATTGTACTGTATTTTAGTTCTGAATCAATATTTAACATTCTTTCAAAACTACCACCAACGTAATCTACTACAAAATCGGCTTTGATTTTTTGATCCATTACTTCAAAATCAAAATTTGGCTTGATAAAAAATCGATTTTCACCTGAATTTAATCCATCTGAAAAACGTTTAAATTGCATGCTTGCCTCACTAAAAATTCCGTCTTTTAATGTCATTTTTCCGCCAAGAGCAATTGTATTGTAACTTTGTTTTGAATCGATGCTGTTAATTGTTGCATCATCAAAAGCGATAGTTTGTGTTGGTAATCCGTACCAATTATAAATTTGATTCTTTACCCCTAAATCTACATTCCAGCTTAAATCGCGCTCACGCACTCCATAAGTTACATCTAAACTTGTGTTGTAATATTTGTCATCTAAAACCAAATCTTTGATGCCGCCTTGAGAAGACAAATGGCGCAACATTCCACCTACATAATTGCTTCGGCTAAGATTTTGTGTTATGAACAATTCTGCATTTATTGTTGGATAATTTCCGAAACCTAACGTTGCGTAATTGTTGTATAATTTTTCTTTTTCGGCTTTATCAACACCTGCAGCTTTTCCTTTTGCTGGTGTAAAAGTTGATGCTACTGGAAATGAAAAAATATTATACTGAATGGTTTCCTTCTTTTGCTCTTCTTCATCTTCCAAAACTGGTGTTTCTTTTACTTTAAAAGCATCAGAAATGGTTGGTGTGTATGGTTTTACAATATTTACTACTTCAGAGCCAATGTTTTCATCTTTTTTTTGAGAAAACGAAAATTGGATTCCGAATATTACTAAAACTATTGTGATTATATTTAATTTCTTCATGTTCAAATTTTTTAGATACGATTCTGAAACTAATTCAGAATGACAGTTTCTTGCTATATATTAATTTGTGATTGATGAATTACGTTTTGCTTCTTCTATTTTTATAGTATCTAATTCCTTTTGTGCTTCGGCAACTACATCTGCGTATTCTGTGAAGTTATCTATTACACTTTGCAAAATTTCGGTAGCTTGAAAACTATCATTTAAACTGAAATAGTTTTTTGCCATAATTATCAATGCTTTTGCTCCAAAAAACTTATAACCTGAATAATCGCTTGCAATTTTTTCAACTACTGTGTTTGATGCATCAAATTTTCCTTCTTTATTTTTGAAATAAGCATCATAATATAATGCTTCTGCTTTTAGTTCGCCTTTTGCAATTTTATTCAATTTTGCATAAGCGTCTTTTGCTTTTGTTTCATCGTTGGTTTTAATTGCCGAACGTGCTACGATGATTTGTGCATCACTTTTAATTCGATCATCAACTTTATCATTTGCCAATACTTTATCTGCATAAATTACAGCATTTGCAAAATCCTGTTTTTCGTAATACGATTTCATTAAATTAGATTGTGCATACGTTTTATTTTGCGGAAATTCTGCTTCGGTTTCCAAACGTTTTAAAACCGGAATTGCACTGTCGTAATTCTTTGCTTTTAAATGCACTTGACACAAACGAGCCAATGATTGTTCGGTAAATTCATTTCGTGGTTTTGAAACTACAAAATCATAATGTTTCATTGAATTTGCTTCTAAATTATCGGCAAAATACAATTGTGCCAAATAGAAATTCGCTTTTAACGCATGTAATCCGTTTGGAAATTTACTCACATAACTTGTAAATCCAGAAATAGCTTGTTTGGCATTGTTTTGTAAATATTGTTTTTCGGCAGATTCATAGGTATCGTTATCTAAATCAGCATTTGAAACTTCTACAAAAGATAAGGTTTTAACCCAATCGGCATATTCGTCAACTTTTCCGC
>Ga0209373_10002102_pt1 | contig 20836 bp, 17 predicted proteins | sample Higcelweek5metaG_FD_187173 | JGI IMG/M metagenome (GOLD analysis project Ga0209373, IMG submission 187173) | Freshwater pond sediment microbial communities from the University of Edinburgh, under environmental carbon perturbations - High... | ecosystem: Environmental > Aquatic > Freshwater >... | reverse complement strand
CTCCACCGCGCTGGAGATTCCAAATCTCTTGTGGGTGTCATAAAAAAACGCGTTGAGCGTATTGGAGGCAAGAAACTCGAACAACCGGCCCTGGTCCCAAAATTCGTGGTCGATCTCCAAACGGATACTAGGCTTATGCACCATGCTTTTGCACGCTTCCGTCGTGGCCAAGACGTTGTATGAGCCATCCGGGTCCACAATGTCATTAAACGGAAGATGCAACCGGATCACCGCTTCGTCGAATTCCTCCTGAACCTTGTTCACCAAAAGCGGAAAGCCCTTGTCCTTGAAGCCGAAGCCGAAGCTGCCGACCGTGGTGATCTCGGGGAGGCTGCGGGTGTTGAGGAAGGAAGGAATAAGCCGCCGCGTTTTGAAAACCAGGGGGTTCTGCTCCACCAGGGTGGGATCTGGGCAGAGGTGGTAGTTGAAAAAGTCCGCATTGGCCGCATCTGCGGCTTCCTGCGTCACCTCATGCATAATCGCAAGCTGCGGGAAATTATAACCTTTAGTTATTTCCGCAGTAAGCCACGGCATTGTGGCTGGATAATAGTTGTAGATGACAAGAGTTGGATTTGCCGCAAGTACCGCAGCCTCCAGGTCCTCACGGCAGGCGCATTCCACATACAAAAACTGAAATTTTTGTGATTTTTTCAGCGCGCGGTGAATGTTGATCCCATACTCATGGATACCACATCGCTTTTCCTTATGTGAAACGATGAGCACAACAGGACGGCGAGAATCTCCCACCGCGAATTTTGTGTCTCCGGCGTTCAGCAGGCCCCGATCAGCCAACACCTGCTCGAAACAGGTCTGAAACCGGGCGGGGGTCCAGCTGGCTCGCATCCGGGCCACCTCGGCCGAAGAGGCCCGGAGGGATTCCTTCAGCGGACGGTATGGATAGGCAGGCAGATAGGCGTGAATATGCCGGAACGTCTCATTCGCAGACACAGCCAAAGGTCGCCCGCTGGTGATGGCCTGATCCGTGGTGGCGGCAAGACCTGGCTGAAAACGGCTATAGAGAAAGCAGTTAAGGGTATTTTGCGCGCACCAGCCTATCAGCTGCGCCTTGTCCATATACTCATGCGTGACTTCCACTGTAATGCCCGGCTTGGCCACTTTCTGGCAAAGCTCGGCAAGATATTCCGCATAATTCCGCCGAAACAGCTTCCAGTATACGTCATCGGCAAAAGTTCCGGCAGGGATGTTGATCCGCACATGAGCCCTGTCGAACTCGTTGTTCACGGCCTGCACCACCAACTCAAAGCCCTTGCCGGGAGTGGCGAAGCCAAAACTGCCGATGACCGGGACCTCCCGCTCCTCGTAGCGAGGCAGGCTCGGGGCGACCTCCAGCGGGCGGGGGAACGGGTACACATCTCTCGTGGGCGCAATGGTTGGATCCAGTGGGCAGTAAACATCGAACTTGCCGGGAGGACAGAGGACAAAGGGATCGTTGGGCAGAACTTCGAGCACGAAGGTAAGCTTCAAGCCCGGCAATTTTCGAATATCATCCAGGTTCACCCAAGGCATTGTGTAATGATGGTAGTTGAACGCATAAAAATCGTACGCAGGCAGGGAGTCAATATCGCCTTCGCCAATCTCCAGGTAGTCGAGATCATACTTGGCGGAGGCCTTCAAGCACGAATAAATCATCCGGCCAGATTCAAAAATGCTGCATTGCGCCGGCTTTTGGTTGATGAAAACTCCGCGCGGCCTCATCTTTCTGGATTTGGAACAGCCCATGATGACTCCTTTGATGCCTGTGCCTTGCGGCTTGGCCAAGTTCACTCGCTGCGCTCGGCAGCGACGTTGGCCATAAATTGCAATTGCCAGACGCGCTGCGCGTGCCAGAGGGAATGCTTCTTCGAGAAACGGAATGCCTTAAACCCTGAGGGGATACCGTCTTTCTCCTGCAGCATCCGCCGCAAGCCGTTCAAGCGGGCAAAGGGAACGGCCAGGAGAGAAAAATCCTGTTCGAACAAGGGCGGAAAATCTTGCCGGCCATGGATGGGGTTGCCGGTTTGGACATTGAGATATTCTCCGCTGCCGCCCTCGAGACGCCAATAATCATTTAATATTTCAAAAGGACGGGCGAAGTCGACGTCAGTTCCGCTCGCCGCGCAATAGACCAGCGCCACAAGGGCGTCGAAACGCTCCAGAGCACCTGATCCATGAAATGACAAAGGGCCGTCTTGGCTGTCTGCGCAGGGCGAGCCGCACGGTAACGGTTCTGCGACTCCGGGGCGAAGCCCAAGCACCTGCACCTCCGGCTGCGCCAGGGCCAGCTCGGCGCAGAGCCGCAACGTCCAGCCCTGGGGACCGAGAAGCAGCTTCACCCTGTCTGAGGCTGGGTCGCTAAAGGCCGGGACATACCCGGCGGCAGACTGGGCCAGCGGCACCACCCGCCGCAGCCCCACCGGGCCGGAGCGAAGATACAGCCTTCCCTGCTCGGCCAAAGCGGTCCGCCGCTCCACCGAAGTTTTCGCCGGACGCAGGATACCGGAGTCCAGGCCCGGCAGCTCGAGCACCGTGGCGTCATCCCAGTCCTCGCTGCCCATTTCCCCCATGCCGATGGTGAAGGGCCGGGTGCATTTCCGACAAAGGAAGGACGGGTACTCATCGTCCACACGCACAAACAACTCTAATGCCAAAAAATCGTACAGCCGCAGAAACTGCACCGGGTGGTCATCTGCCGCAACCACGCTGGCAAGCCCCTGCCCTGCCGCCCCCTCAAGCGCCAGCTGGAGCTCCTGGGCAAGGCCCGCCACGCCAGCGGCATTGCGCCAATTCACAAAAAGGACGCTTTCTGGGGCGCATCCGCTGTGATTGCGCCGGATAAATTCCGCAGTGGCGGACAGCCCGGCAAAGGCAGGCTGCGGATCATCCGCCGCATCGAAGGGCATCAGCCGGCAGGCAAAGCCATTGTCTCTGCAATACGACTCGACCAAAGGCTCGCTCGTGCACACGACCACTTCTGTCTGGAGACGCTCCGCCAGGAGCCGGATCTCTTGCAGCAGCTGTTTCTCGCGCAGCAGCCAGGCCAGAAGCCGCGATTCCCGGATCGTGGCCGCATGAACAGGGAACACCAGCATCCCCGGCATCATTCCAAGCTCCATAAATTGTTGGCCACGACGTAGCGGGCCAGCTCCAGATCCTCAGGGTCGTCAATGTCGATAAGGCCAATGACGTCATCTATGCGGTGGACATACATGCCCAAGCCCCCGCCGCCCCGCCGCCATCCGTCGAACAGTCCATAAGGCCTGAGGCACCGGATATCGGTCCCTTGGGCGGGCAGGCTGGCGCGCCGCAGCGTGCTGTCTGCCCCAATGGTCAAATAGCTGTTCCGCGTCACGCCGATGGCCCGTCCCACAAGGACACGGGAATAGCCGCTCGCCAGCTTGTCCATAAGGCCGCGCAGCACCGCCAGGGAGCGGAAGGGATGGGTAGGATACATGTGGGCGACGATGTCTGGAACAAAACCCTGCGAAGCCAGAAAGGCGTGCATGTGGTTCAAGGCCGATGCCAAGGGAGACTTGTCGCCCGCCAGTTCCTTGGGGCGCAGCACCGGAACCTCAGCTCCATAGCGCTGCGAAATAGCGGAAATCTCTTCGTCGTCTGTGGACACGATCACACGGTCGAACCGGCCGCAGCGCAGGGCCGCCTCAATGGTGTAGGCGATGAGCGGACGGCCGCAGACATCGATGCAATTTTTTCTTGGCACGCCTTTGGACCCCCCCCGCGCGGGGATGATGGCCAGGGCCTTCGGATGACCGGACATGCGACGCTCCTTTCTTGCGCACCAGCGACCGGCGGGCCAGTCGAAATTATTCGTCCCTGCGGTTTCGTCTTGCTCAGGCGGGCTGGCTGTATACAATCCCGCCCGAGTCATAGCTCAGCGACAACAGGCAATCCGCACCAGCGCGCCGGACCGGCATCACCCCGCAGCTCAGGCAACAGCCCAGCCGCTTTGTGGAAACGATGGCGTACTCCGAGTCCGTTTCAAGCAGCATGTCGTACATCAGGGCGATATTGCCCGGCTTAGCGTAGAGTCGCTTCACCATAAAAAATCCGTCCGTGCCTGCTCGCCGGCTGATGGAGCAAACGCCCTTCAAGTACGGTTTGCGCACGATCTTCGTCTGACCGGTCTCCACATCAACCACGAGCAGCTGATTGCGGTCGTTGAAAGTGACATACGCGCTGTTTCCGATGACGCCGTAATACAGCTGGCGACCATGAAGCCTGGCATCGCACAGCAGGCGCGGCGCCAAATCATCGGCGCTGGCGACGTAGAGCCGGCCACGCATCAAATCAAAAAAGACAAGCTTTCCCTCGTCGGTGCGGCCCAAGCCATACGGAAGCCCCTGCCCCAAACCGTCCACAGCCGAAAGATCGCGATCCTCAAGAAGTTGACCGGAAAAATCCAAGCGGTGCAGGGCGCGGATGCTCATGTCTGCGCCTTCGCCCCCGCAGAGACCCACCAATCCGGTCCCGCCGGGGTCCGCGACCAAACCAGAGTACAAACGCCCTGTTCCAAGCGGCAGAGGCTCACGGTCCTGTTCTCCCAAACGGTACAAAGCCGCCTGCGTCCCAGCAAGGGTATATGAGCCGAAGTAAATGGTGCCGTCCTCGGCCTGGGCGACACTCATGGGGTGCGGCAGTCTGGATGGAGGGATGACCTCAATTTGCCGCAGCCCCGCCGGAGCCCCAAGCAGCCCCAGTGCCTCTCTGACCTCGGCGCAATCCTGGTCGCGCCGCAAAATTTTTCGCGCGAGGACAGCGGCGCGCTCCGCATTTCCAGAAGCCGCCAGTGCCCGCAAACGCATCTGAGCCCTCATGAGCCAGCGTTCCCAGCCCAACAAGATGCGCCAGGAATTACTCAGCAATTCATTCTGCATGGCTTGATCCAGAAGGGACAGCGCACGCTCCGCATCGCCCTGCGTGCGCCAATGGCAGGCCAGTAAAGCCAGCAACGCGGGAAGGAAAGAAGAGCTTGGCCCGGCGGCCATCACTTGGTCCGTGGCCTCTTCCAGGCGTCCGGCCAACAAATGCGCACGCACGCCGCCAAGCAAGCGGACAGTGCCTTCATCAGAGGAAGACACCAAATCCCACACACGGTCCTGGGCGACATCGCGCACCTGCCGTGCCTCCACCCGGCAGCCGTCGCCGGGCACATTGGCAAGAACGGCTCGGGCCGTGTTGAGCAGCAACTGTGCTTCAGTCACACTCACAGCGTTTCTCCGTGCATGTTGTCGCCATCTTCTAATCCTGCCCGAACTGGTTGCCGAACACCTGCTGCTTGTAAAGAGTTTCCTGGTGGCATTTCAGGGCAAGGTCAAAAAACTCTGGCAAAGGCAGGTCGGTCAAAAGCGGCGCGTCCTTCAAGGCATCAACGCTAGAGGGAATGTCCATGACGATCCGGTCGTACTCATCCACCGGAATATTGCGCGCCTTGGCATAGTCCCAAAACTCCGTGCCAGGGAAGGTGGTGGCGATGTACGTCAATGGCGTGAAATATTTATTGTCGCGATGAGAGAGCATGAAATCGAGAGTATCCTGCAAATCCTGCAACGTTTCTCCAGGGTTCCCCACCATGAAGGAACCCATGACCGGAATCTGATACCGGGTGGAAAGGCTGATGAGGTTGCGGTTCATCTCAACGGTGGTGGTGTCGCGCTTCAGGTAGCGGAGCATCCGGTCCGATCCCGATTCCATGCCTGCCCCAGTAGCGACCACGTTCATGTCTTTCAAAACGCTCATCACCGTCGCATCGACCATGTCTGAGCGCACCAGACACATGAACTTCACTTTGCGGTCGAGGCCTTTCTCCTTCACCAGCTTGCTGATGGCCAGCAGACGTTTTCTGTCGGCGATAAAGAGATCGTCAAAAATATGTATTATTTCAACTTTATATTTTATGATCAACAGCTCCATTTCCGCCACAACGCGTTCCGCGGAAAAGGCGCGGAATTTCTTCCAGTGCACCTTTGTGGAGCAAAAGCGGCAGTTGAACGGGCATCCCCGGCTGGAGAGCATGGTCAGGGTGCGGCCCGTGTAGTACGGAATCAGGTTTCTGGGTTGCAAGTAGTAGTCGAGATTGAAGAGTTCTCTGTCCGGCAAGGGGATGGTGTTGAGATCTTTGATCAGTTCGCGAGGTTCTGTGAACACGACCTCCCCGCCGTCGCGATAGCAAATGCCCTTCACCGTGCGCAGATTCTCAGGCGAAAGGTCTGGAAGGTTCATGAGCTCGAGCATGGTGACCTCGCCCTCGCCAATGACTCCCAGATCGAAAGGTTCAGGCAATTGCCCAAGGGTGGAGAGATGGACTCCGCCAAGAATAACCGGGATATCAGCTTTCTGCTTCACATACTGGGCGAACCGAATGGCGTTGCCGATGTCCTGAGTCACAGCGGTGATGCCGACCACATCCGTCGGAGTGAAATCTTTATAGATGTCCTGGCAGTTGGCATCCAGCACCGAGATGTCTTCGAACTTGCCATAATACTTGAGGTACGCCGAGATGGACGCCAAACCGAGGGACAAAATTCCAGTGCAGAACCCCTGCGAGGCATACACCAGGGTCAAACGTTTCCCTGCTAAAAATTTCGGCGGCTCCATGTGCAACTCCTTGTTGTGCCTTGGTCGTCTTGCGCGGCGATGGCCGCTTACGCCGGATCGGGGCGTTGCCCCTGTTCCTGCGTCCCGTTCACCTTCGGCTCGTCTTCTCCCAAAGCCAACCGGGCCCGGACCATTTGCTCGGCCACATCCAAAATACCGGTTTGCGGTGAGCGCCCCAAAATTTTAGCCAACCGGCTAACATCAAATCGGAAATGCGGTGGAAGGGAGCCCTTGGGCTGCGTCTCGCGGACATGATGCTCAGCTTCAAGCCCGAAGCGGGCAAAAAGCTGCGCCACAAGATCCCGGCCCCACCATGTGGTGCCGGAGGCCAACAGCACATCCTGGCCCGGTGCCTTCTCCGCCAGCTCGGCTGTAAGCCCCATATACTCATCAGCCGATCCCCAGTCACCCCAAAAATCAAGGGTATGAAGGGTAAAGCGATGTTCAGGATTTTTGATGCACTGAGCGATGTTGCTCGCCAAAATGGAGAACAGAAACGCCGCCCCCCGCAGGGAGGACTCATGGTTGCCGTAATAAAGGATGCTGGCCTGAACGCCGAAATCCCGGCGATAGCACTTGATGAGCCCTTCGGCCGCAAGCTTTGTCGTGGAGTACAGACAAGTCATGCTCTGGCCGCTCCGCTCCGACACAACCCCTTGCAGCGGCGCAAAGACTTTGACAGAGCTGGCGTAAACAATATTCACCAGCCCGGGATCGCGGCGGGCATATTCCAGTAGAGGATGCACAGCGCCGACATTCACAGCCAACGTCTGCGCGAACACAGGCTCATAGGCGAAGCCGGCAGCGCCATGCACTCCGGCCAGATAGAAAATCCGCTGGGGCTGAAAGTCCTGCGTGAGAAGCGCTAGGGCCTGGGTGTCCTGCAAGTCTAAGCGGCGGTAGCTGCATGGCAACGCGGCAACCAGCTCCGTTGGCCGCTCGGCGCGTCCGACGCCAAGCACTTCATGGCCTGCGGCCACCAGGCGGGCGGCCAAGAGGCTTCCATCCTGCCCGTTGACGCCAAGAATAAGGCTGCGCATTAAAAAACAGTCTCGTTCAACGCTTCCACAGCACTGTTGCCGCTCTGCGCCTTGCGCTGCAGCTCGGCAATGGCCGCATCCACATTGTTTGCGTCAATCACCTGAAGAGAAGGCAAAGGGAACAACATTTTGACGCCGGACCTGATGGTCTCGCGCTCACGCTGCAAAAACTCCAGCTTGAAGTGCCAGGGCAGGACCAAATACCAATCCGGCCGCATGTTCCGGGATTTCTCCTCGGAGACGATGGGGATATCCGTGCCGAGCGTGTGGGCGCCGTCCTTGTCCGGATTGCGGTCCGAGGCCGCCTCGATCCACAGACGGTTCAGGCCGTACCACTGGAGCAGCACATTGCCTTTTGTGGAAGCGCCATAGACGTGGATGCGCTCCCCGCGGGAACGGATATCCGTAAGCAGTTGCACCGTGGCGTCGCGCAGGCGCTCAATGCGCTGCTGAAATTGGGCGTAAGGCTTGGCGGTGTCCAACTCCATCTCAAATTCATGGATGCGGAGCCAACGGATAAAATCCCTGTCCTCCGGAGTATTCTGAACTTTGCCCATCTCATGCTTGACGTAGCAGCGGATGCTCCCGCCGTTGATCTCGTTCAGCTCAACCTTGAAGATTTTCAGGTTCGCCCTGGCCATGATCTGCTCAAGAGCGCTTAAACTGTAATATTCCAAATGCTCATGGCAGATCGTGTCGAAAGAATTGCGGACAAGCATAAGCGGCATGTACGACAGCTCAAGTACCCAGACACCGTCTTCCGCCAGCAAGTCGCGCACGCCCGCAGCGAAGGTGACGGGATCGTCCAGGTCATAGAACATGGCGATGCTTGTAATGATGTCGATCTTGTGCTGCCCTAGGGCGGCCGCCGTTTCCGGAGACGGAAAAACCGTGTTGATGACCCGCGTTGGCGCGGGGATGCTCCGCGCGATGTCCGAAGGATCCACGCCATACCGCGTGAAGGTCTCCGGATAGCAGGCGAGAAGCGTGCCGTCGTTGCATCCGATGTCCAGAACGCTCAAATTCTGGCGCGCGGGGGCATAGGCTCTGGCCTGCTCGGCGATGCCGCGCAGGTGGTCGCGCATGGTCTGATTGGTGCCGGAGCGGTACCAATAGTTGGCGTAGAGAATCTCCTGCGGAAACGTGTTTGCCAACTGCAGCAGCCCGCAGGCGTTTTCATAGCTGTCAAGATCACAGCGGACCAACTCTGTGGGCAGCTTGCGCATTGGCGGATTCTGGCAGCCCGGCTTGACGAAGGAACCCTGCAGATACTGCTCCCCGAGATTGATCACGTGGTGCAAGTTCGGGTTGCCGCACACTCGGCATTTGAAAACTCTTTTGGTGTACATGTCGCTTCTCCGCAAAGTTACTTCCGCAGGGCCCTGAGACCCGCTTGCGGTGGTCACGTCAGTATTGCAAAATCAAGACCAGCTTGTTCTTCGCGCTCTTCACGCCCGTTCCGCTAGAACCGCAATGCCGAAAGTTCCGCCAACCGTTGTGCAGCCTGATCGCAGCCCTTGCCTGCTGCGGTTTCAAGAGGAGCCCAAAGCTCTGTGCCGGCAAACTGTTCAAGGGTTTCGTTCCAGCCAAAACGTCTGCCTGCGAGCAGCAAGGAATGAGCTGCCGCTTCAGGGTAGCCCCGGGCCAAAAGTGCGCGTGGGGCCATGTTAAGATAAAAATCAAACGTCAGCGGCACGGGCCGATGCCAGCGTTCCCTGGCCTGAGCGGCGCCATTGCGGCAGGCGTCCTCAATCATGCTGGCAATGCGTTCCGGATCCGCTTCGCAGGACTCGATAAACCGCTCCGAACCGAGCTCCCAATAATCAAAATCCCTGGCAAAAGACGCATAAAGCGCAGTATCGGCGCGAAGCATCTGGACCACCGGCAAATTCGGATCAGCCTGCTCGAGGCAGGTGGCGATGACGGTGAGCCCGCTGCCGCACCCGGCGAATAGAGTGCAATATCTTAAAAGCACCGCAGTTTCGCGCATGGTCAATGCACTGCCGTCCAAAATGGCTGGGTGGCCGGAATTGATGGGCATATGCGACGACAAAACGACACAGGTCTCCGGCAATCTTTCAACCAATCTCTGCGCCGCTTGAAGCGCCAGCGCCGGAGACATGAACGACTGCCCGCTTTTTGAATAGCACTCGAACACGATGCGGTGCTCATATGACAAAAAGTCCGTCCGCTTTATGAAGCGCTCCGCACACTCTTCCTCCAGCGCGGTAGGAAGAAGAATACTTTGAATCGGCACGGTGATGGGCGCACCGTAGTTGCGAAACAAGCTTGGTCTGACGGTACCGTCATAATTGCGCAGGGTTTCCACCCCAGGCGATATTTGCAGGAACCAGGCGCGGTCGAACTGCCCTGTGGCGACCATGTGGCGCGCCGCCAATTCGAAAGAATGCCAATTGGCCACATAATGGGCCCACTCAAAAAACGGGAATTCCCACACCTCATCCACATCGGGGTTGTTCACCAACAGATGCCGGCACCGGCTGGAGATGCCCCAAACGAGGTGGCAGCCTGGATGATCCTTCTTGATCTGCCGAGCCACGGTCGTGCCGTACAGGCAGTCCCCGTTCGAGGCTAAAAGACCCAGCAAAACACGGTTTCGACCCATTGCTGCCCACCCGCCCTATTGCTTCCGCTGCAAAAAGGCCTGGTACGCAGCAGCCAAGCCGTCCCGCAGGGGAACGGTGGGACGCCAGCCAAGGGCCCGCAAGCGCGACACGTCGAGCAGCCGCCGGGGCATCCCGTCGGGATGGGAGGCGTCAAAAAACAGCTCGCCCTTAAAACCCACAACCTCCGCCACCATACGCGCAAGTTCAGCAATCGAAAGCTCTTCCCCGCAGCCGATGTTGATGAGGGGAGGATGGTCCGGTGCGCAGATTCCGCCGTACTCGGCCTCGGGCAGAGACAACAGATGCACGCAGGCCTCAGCCATGTCGTCGCTGGATAAGAACTCCCGCAAGGCCTTGCCGCTGCCCCACACGACCGCCTGCGCATCGCCACGCATCTTGCCCTCGTGCATTTTGCGGATGAGGGCGGGAATGACGTGGGAGTTCTCCGAATCGTAGTTGTCTCCCGGCCCGTACAAATTCGTGGGCATGGCGGCGATAAACCGGCTTCCGTACTGGCGATTGTAGGACCAGCACATTTCTATGCCCGCGATCTTCGCCACGGCATAGGGCCGGTTGGTCGGCTCCAGCGGGCCGGAAAGTAGCGAATCCTCTGAAATGGGTTGAGGACAGAGACGTGGATAAATGCAGCTGGAGCCAAGAAACAACAGACGGTCCACACCTGCGGCCCAGGCTTCATGGATGATATTGGTCTCAATGGCCAGGTTGATGTGGATAAACTCAGCGGGGTAGGTGTTGTTGGCATGGATGCCTCCCACCTTGGCCGCGGCAAGAATCACGTGCTCCGGCTGCTCGCTTTTGAAAAAGGCGCGCACGGCCGCCTGGTCCGTAAGATCAAGCTCTGCATGGGTACGAGTGATTATATTGGCGTAGCCTCTGGCCCGCAGCGCGCGCATCAGGGCCGAACCGGCCAGGCCCCTGTGCCCGGCGACGTAGATTCTGCTTTCCTTGCGCATCACGCCACCCTACTCGTTGCGGTCGCAGACCGTGTAGCCGTGCTTCTTCACAAGCTCGTCGCGCTGCGCGTCCTTCAGGTCTTCCCGGACCATCTCGGCCACCAGCTCGGCAAAACTGGTGCGGGCGGTCCAGCCCAGGCGCTCCCTGGCCTTGGTCCCGTCGCCCAGCAGGGTCTGCACCTCTGTGGGGCGGAAATAGCGCGGATCAACGGCGACACGGCACACGCCCGCGCCGTCCAGGGCCTTTTCCTCAACGCCCGTGCCCTGCCAGGAGAATTCCAGGCCAAGCTCGCCTGCGGCGGCGTTGACGAAATCGCGGACGCTCTTCTGCTGACCAGTGGCGATGACATAGTCTTCCGGCTTGTCCTGCTGGAGCATGAGCCACATGGCCTCGACGTAGTCGCGCGCATGGCCCCAGTCGCGCTTGGCGTCCAGGTTGCCCAGATAAAGGCAGTCCTGCAGGCCCAGCTTGATGCGCGCCAGGGCGCGGGTGATCTTGCGGGTGACAAAGGTCTCGCCGCGCACCGGCGACTCGTGGTTGAACAAAATGCCGTTGCTGGCGTGGACGCCGTAGGCCTCGCGGTAGTTCACCGTGATCCAGTAGGCGTAGAGCTTGGCGGCGGCATAGGGGCTGCGGGGATAGAACGGCGTGGTCTCGTTCTGCGGAGATTCGCGCACCAGGCCGTACAATTCGCTGGTGGAGGCCTGGTAGAAGCGGGTCTTCGCCTCCAGCCCCAGAATGCGGATGGCCTCCAGCACGCGCAGGGCGCCCAGGGCATCGGAATTGGCGGTGTATTCCGGCTCCTCAAAAGACACGGCCACGTGGCTCTGCGCCGCGAGATTGTAGATCTCATCGGGCTGGATGCCCTGGATGATGCGCAAAAGGCTCAAGGAGTCGGTCATGTCGCCATGATGCAGAATGAACCGGCGGCTCTTCTGGTGCGGATCCTGGTACAGGTGGTCGATGCGCCCGGTGTTGAACAGGGAGCTGCGCCGCTTGAGGCCGTGCACAATGTAGCCTTTCCCGAGCAGAAGCTCCGCGAGATAGGCCCCGTCCTGTCCGGTAATGCCGGTGATGAATGCGACCTTGGCCGTCATTGTCTCTCCATGAGCGCCAGCGGCGCTCTGCTGACGTGCTGATTGTTGGCAGCGCTGGCTGATATGCCTTGCGGCCATTGTGCTTGTTCCGCTACTTTACCGCCCCGGCGCGCGCCCGGGCCACCAGCGCCTTGGATTCCTCCAGCAGGCGGTTCCAGCTGGTGGGGGCATGGATGTCCACCTCGCGCTTGGCGTGGTCGCGCACGTACATGAGCACGCGCGGAATGTGCCTCAGCACCGCGCCGCCCTCGGCGAAGCGCTGGAACAAGTCGTGGTCGTGGGCGAGCAGGGCTTCGTCATAGAAGCCGAAGCGCTTGTGCAGCTCGGTTTTGTACATCTTGGCCACGCCGCACAGGTACCAGTCCGCGAAGCAGCGCTGAAAGGAATAGTCCGGCAGGGCGAAACGCCGCACCCAATGCCCGGCGTCGTCCACTATGGCCATGTCGGCATAGACGAAATCCGCGCCGCGCTCCAGCTCGGCCACCATCTCCGTCACCATGGAGGGCAGCAGGGCGTCGTCCGAGGGCACATAGGTGCAGTACTCGCCCGTGGCGGCGGCAAAGCCGGTGTTCAGCGCCGGAGCGAGCCCCTTGTTCTTCTCGTGGCGGATGATGCGCAGGGTGCGCCCGGCCTGCGGGTAGCGCGGCTCGTACACGCGCTCGATGACGTTTTTCTCCGCGTCGTAGTACGAGGCGAAGGAAACGCTGTCCTCGGCCAGGGCGCCCTCGAAGGCCCGCAAAGTCTCGGCCGTGCCGTCGGAGGACCCGTCGTTGACCACAATGACCTCAAGCTCCGGGTAGTCCTGAAACCAGATGGAGTCGAGGCACACGCGCAGGTACTGGGCCTGGTTGTACGCGGGCACGATGAGGGAGACGGTTTTCGGCTTCATGCGCACCTCTCTTTTGGCGGAAATCTCGCGGCCTGCCACTCAGCGCCGGTTCAGCGCCGGTAGCTGGGCGCGCCGTCCCTCAGCAGGGCGTCGAAATAGGCGATGGTCTTCTTCAGGCCTTCCTCCAGGGCGACCTTGGGCTCCCAGCCGAACTTCTCGCGCGCCAGGGTGATGTCCGGCTTGCGCTGGCGCGGATCGTCGGCGGGCAAGGCCTCGCAGACGATCTTCGACGTGCTGCCCGTGATGGCGATGACCTTCTGCGCCAGCTCCAGGATGGTGAATTCTCCGGGATTGCCCATGTTCATGGGGCCGGTAAACTCGTCCTCGCTGTTCATGAAGCGCACCATGAGCTCCACAAGGTCGTCCACATAGCAGAAGGACCGCGTCTGCTGGCCCTCGCCGTAGACGGTGATGGGCTTGTTCTGCAGCGCTTGCACGATGAAGTTGGAGACCACGCGGCCATCGTTGGGATGCATGCGTGGGCCGTAGGTGTTGAACAGCCGGCCCACCTTGATGGGAATGCCGTGCTGGCGATTGTAGGAGAAGAACAGGCTTTCGGCGCAGCGCTTGCCTTCGTCGTAGCAGGAGCGCAGCCCGATGGGGTTCACGTGGCCCCAGTATTCCTCCGGCTGCGGGTGCATGTTCGGGGCGGGGTCGCCGTACACTTCGCTGGTGGAGGCCTGAAAGATGCGTGCGCGCAGGCGCTTGGCCAGGCCCAGCATGTTGATGGCGCCGTGCACGCAGGTCTTGGTGGTCTGCACGGGATCGTGCTGGTAGTGGATCGGCGAGGCCGGGCAGGCCAGATTGTAGATCTCGTCCGCCTCGACGTAGAGCGGAAAGGTGATGTCGTGGCGCAGGAGCTCAAAGCGGCTTTCGCCCAGCAGGTGCTCCACATGAAAGCGCGCGCCGGTGAAGAAATTGTCGATGCAGAGCACCTCGTGGCCATCGGCCAAAAGACGTTCGCAGAGATGCGAGCCGAGAAAACCGGCCCCGCCGGTGACGATGATGCGTTTGCGCAGATGCATGCGGTTTCTCCATATGCTGGACGCTGCCCATGGCCGAGGTCATGGGGGGAAAACAAAGTTTGTGAACGCTTCCAGGTTTATCGGCCGGTTCCGCCCTTTGTTTAGGGAGCCCTTACGGCGCGAGCTTGAGCCAGCGGCTTTGCTGCCCGCGCCGCAGCAGAACCTGGCCGGACCGCACTTCCATCAGGGTCCAGCCCCGGGCTTGCTCGCCCGGGTGCAGCGAAAGGGCCCTGCCCTCCACCTGAAGCATGGCCACGGGGGTTTGGCCGCCCGCCACAACGCCCACCAGCCGGAAGGCTTCGATGCTTGCCGCGGCGCCCAGGCCGGTGCCTTGGCTCCCGGCGGCGGGCGTGGCCACCAGCCCCTGCACACTGGGGCCGCCGGAGAGGACGGGCGTGGTCTTGGCACCCTTGGGGGCAAGCACGGGATCCGGCGGGGAAAAAGCCGCGCCGGGCAGCCCCGGCCTGGCGATGGAGGCGGAAGCCTCCACCGGCGCGGCCGGAGATGCGAACGGGGTGCCGGGCGGCAAAAAGGGCGGAGACTTGAGGTGCAGCACGTTGCGCTCCAGAATGGCGCGCACGGGCGAGTCCTCATCCATGCCCTGGCCGTGGGCGCGCAATTCCTCGGGCGGGCGCAGCGTCGGCTCCGGCCGCGGCAGGAAGCTGGTGACCAAGTAGGCCAGCCCCAACCCCATGACTGCGGGCACGGCCAGCTTGGGCAGCATGCGCCAGAGGTTCAGCATGGAGCTCCTAGCCCGCCAGGGCGTCGGCAATCTCTCCCTGCACCGCCGCGGTCAGGTAGGGGTGCATAGGAATGCTGAAGACGCGGGCGGCGGCGTTTTCGCTCGCGGGCATGGCGCCCAGCGCATAGCCCAGGTTCGCAAACGCGGGCTGCAGGTGCAGCGGCGTGGGATAGTAGATAGCCGAGGGCACGCCCGAGGCCTTGAGCCGCTCCAAAAGCTGGGCGCGGTGCTCGCTGGACTCGGCCAGAAGGCCATACTGGGCGAACACGGAGACATGCCCGGCGGGAATCGTCGGCAGGGTCAGGCCGGGGATGCTGCCCAAGAGGTCCGCGTAACGGCGGAAGACCTCCTGGCGCAAGCGCACCTCGTCTTCGAAAATATCCATCTTGGCCAGCAGCACAGCGGCCTGCATGGTGTCGAGACGGCCGGTGACGCCCAGGCGCACGTTCTCGTACCTGTCGCGGCCTTGGCCGTGGGCGCGGATGGACTGCAAAAGCTCCAAGAGGTCCGGATCGTCGGTGAAGCACATGCCGCCGTCGCCATAGCAGCCCAGCGGCTTGGCCGGGAAGAACGAGGTGCAGGCTATCTGGCCGAAGCTGCCCATGCGGCGCGTGGTCCCGCCCATTTCGGCAGAAGCGCCAAAGGCCTGGGCGCCGTCTTCCACCACGAACAGGCCATGGTTCGCGGCCACAGGCAAAATGCCCTCGTAGTCGGCCAGCAGGCCGAACAAATCCACTGGCATGACGGCCTTGGCCGTCAGCTTGCCCTTGTGCGCGGGCAACGGATAAATGGAGCTGTCGTCGGCCTCCACGGCGCGCACGGCCAGTTCAAGCTGCGCCGCGTCCATGTTGAAGGTCACGGGATCGATGTCCACGAACACCGGCGTCGCGCCCAGAAGTGCAACAACCTCAGCTGTGGCCACAAAGGTGAAAGGCGGGCAGAAAACCGCGTCGCCCGGGCCGACATTCAGGGCCATCAGGGCCATCATCAGAGCATCCGTGCCCGAGGCGCAGCCCACGGCGAAACGCGTTCCCGAAAATTCGGCCAGGCGCTTTTCAAGCTTGGCTATGTCCGGTCCGTTGACGAAAGCGCCGGACTTAAGCACGCCGTCGAGGCCCTGTCCCACCTGATCGGCAATGCGGGCGTACTGGGTTTTGAGGTCGATGAAGGGAATGCTCATTTGTTTTCCACCTTCGCCTGCTCCTGGGCCTTTGGCCCTGGCAGGACTTCGTATATGCGCACCAGGGGAAAGCCCTCGTGCAAAAGTTTGAAGTAGCGCGCCTGCTCCGGCCGGTCCGGATTGCCGATGAGCAGCTGCACGGCCATGCTGTTGTAGGCCGCATCGTCCAGCAGCATGGTCTGCCCGGCAAGACGGTTGACCACCAGGTGCGACGCGCCGGGATGCTCCGGCATGGCGATGCGCTCCACCCCCTTTTCGGACAAGATCTCCGCGCTGGCAAGGGGCAGTTTTGAGCCGGTCTTCTTGCGGAGAAGCGTGCCGCTGGCTTCGTCGATGTCGACGGACTCGCGGAGCACGCTGACGCTGGCGTGCCGACCCGCGCCCTCCACAACATCCCAAGAGCCATAGTAGCTTATCCAGTAAAGCAGCACCAGATTGTCCCATGCGGCCACCAGATGCTGCGGCCGGACCGGCGGCAGGGGCAGGTCGCGCTCGCGCAGGCTGTCGATCTCCTCGCGCACGGCCTGGGCGGTCATGGTGTCCCAGCGCCGGGCGGGATCGTTGCCCTGGCTGGCGGAAAGACGGATGACCTGCGCCGCCTGGCGGAAGCTATCCGTGGACAGGGCCAGCGCCGTGGCGAAAATGTCGCGCCCGGCGTGCTTGCCGCCGTCGGAAGGCGTCATGCGCTCGCCGAAATACTGGCTGGCGTAGCCGTAGTCCCACCAGGTCCAAAGCTCGGCATCCCTGGGGGCGATGTCCCGGTAGGCCAAAAGGGCTCCCGCGTGCGCCGGGGAAAGCACGGTCATGGCCCGCGCCGTGGAATACACCGGCACATAGGCCAAGAGCAGGCAGCCCAGGGTCACCAGCACTTGCGCCCAAAGGGCGAGCCGCGCGGGAAGCTGAAAGCGCAGCGCCAGGGCCTTGACGACCCAGTAGAGGCCCACGCCCAGGCCCAGAGCCAGCACGGGCCCGCCGAACATGGTGAAGCGCGTGCCCAGCACCAGGCTGGCGAAGCCCAGGGCCATGGTGGGCGCAAGGAGCAGAAAGGCCGGGCGCAGAAGCAGCACGGCGGCCACGCCGAGCGCGCCCAGCACGCCCAGGGTGGCGGTCATGGACATGCCCGCCAGGACTGTGGCCACGTCGGCCACGTTCTTGGCCTCGCGGATGCTCTGGGTGATGCCGGGATAGCTCGGCCCGTGGGCGGCGGCGACATCCGCCACGGGTTTGAAATAGCTCAGGGCCTTGGCCCAGAATGAGCCCAGGGGCAGCAGCAGCCCGCAGGCCAGTGCCAGGGCGGCCAATGCGGCAAGCCAGGGCCAGGCTTTGTCGCACCAGGAGGCGAACCAGACTCCGAACCAGACGCCTACCCGGTTGCCAAGCCGCCCGTCCGTGCTGGCCGTGCCAGCCATGTCAGCCGCGCTGGACACCGACCTGTGGGGCCCGGCCCACAAAAGCCAGGCCAGGCCAGCGGCCAGGGCCAGCCCAAGCAAACCGGACAGGCCGGGCGAAAAAACCGCAATGCCGAAGCTGCGCTGCCCGGTGTACCCGGCAAGGCCATAGACCAGCAGCAGCCGCAAGGCGGCCACCCGCTTGCCGGGCAGACCGGTGACGGCCACAAGCCCCAGGGCCAGCCAGAAAAGTCCCACCCCCAAAGGCTGTACGTCATCGTGGGCGAAATGGGCCACGCGCGCCACTAGGCCGAAGCCAAGGGCCAGCCAAGGCAGCAGGCGCGGCAGGCCTCCGTTCCCGGCATCCCGCTCCGCTGGCGTGGCCAGCCAGGAGCGGGAACAGCACGGCGCAAGCAGCACCGCGAGAAAAACCCCCAGTGTCAGAGGCATCAACTGGGTGAACACGTCGGAATCATAATAGCCGAGGCGCGAGCGGAAGAAAAAGCCCGGAGAAAGCGCGCCAAGCAGGGCCGGAAGAAGCACGGCGCGGAGCCCGGCGAGCCGCCAGGCCCAAAGGCCCGTGGCCACGGCCGTGAGCCCGGCCAAAAACGGCGGAGCCCAGAAGCCGACGCTCCACAGGGGCTGGCCCGAAAGCTTCGCCAGCAACGCGGCCAGCGCCGCCATGCCGAACTGCCCATAGCTGTTGACGCCCTTGGCTCCCGCCAGCCAGCAGTAGGCATCATGGGTGGAGAGGATGCGCTCCCCGTTGACCCAGAACGACGGTCCGCTCCAGCGCGACAGGTCCATCAGGTGCACGCCTGCGGTGACGCAATAGCCGAGGGCAAGCAGAAGAGCCAGCATGCGCCAGTCCGCCGCGAAGTCCGGGCGGTCGTCGAGCAGTTCGCTGAGGGTGGTGTACCGGGAGGAGGTGGGCGTCATGGCCTGCTGCCTGCGTCGACGTTAGGGGTTGCTCCGGGCGCGCCCTGCCCGGCCGCGGCGTCGCGGCAAGGGGCGGGGAGGCCCAAGGGAGAGCGTTTAGCCGTTTTCGCAGCCAAGGGCAAATCACTCGGGGAGGAGCGTTTCGCCAAAGAAATCCCCCAGGGTTCCCTGAGTGCTGAAAGGCACGGAGTCGCGACCCCGGACTATCTCGCCCGAAACGGCATACATTGAGGTCAGAAGCGCCTCCGGCCGCAGCAGGGCCGTGCCTTCGGCGCGCACCTGCATGGGCTCGCGCAGGGTGAAGTTGCGGATGCGCAGGGCCTTGTCCTTATACTCCAGGGCCAGCACCGCATCGCCCAGCCACAGACCGCCGGGCAGTTGCAGCGCCTTGCCGCGCAGGTCGAGAACGCCGCGCTCCAGCGCGTTTGAGCCGGGCGGCATGCGACCTTCCACGCGCACCTCCACGCTGCCCAAAATATCGCGGCGGCCCAGGCAAGCCAGGTTGGCCGCGCCGCGCACGTCGAAATCCCCGGTGTCCAAGTACACCACCCGCAGCTCGCGGCCGCCGGTGTTCACGCGCATGGAGAGCTGCGGGCTCATCCCCAGGCGCACCTCCACCCACTGCGCCCGCGGCGAAACGGGCCAGTACGGCGAGCCCATGACCAAGCCGTTGACGCGAAATCCCAAGGGCGTGGCCCGGTCAAGGCTCTGCCAGGTGATGTGCAGGCCGGGACGGTTCGCGGCCAGGCGCTTCAAGGCCATGTCCCATACGGTGTCCCAGGGCAGATAGAGGACTATTCCGGCCAGAAAGCCGAGGATCAGGGCGATGATGCCCGCGCCGCCGAGTCCGCGCGCCTTGGCCGTGTTCTGCGTGTGTGTGCCCATGCGCCCCTGCTAGCGGGAAAGGACCATGTCGAGGTCCATGAGGTTGTCCGCGCCGGGCGAGGGAGCCAAGTGGGCGGAAAGCGTGCTGAGTCCGGCCTCTATGCGCAGGTCGCGCAGAACCTCCACCAGCTCGCGCAGGGTCAGGCCCTGGGCGTGCAGCGACAAGGTCTGCCCCGGCGCGGGCGAAGGCGTGGTCTCCTGGTCGGGCAGGGCCTCAATTTTCTGATCCGGCGCAAGCTGTATGCGCAGGCGGTCCTGGCCGATGCCCGCGGCGCGGGCCACCTGCTCGGCGGCCACAAGGGGCGGCTGGCCTTCCAGCTGGCCTTTGCGGTCGTGCAGCTCCATGACCTCCGCCGCCAGCGGAGCCACGGTGACGTACATTTGCCCGGCTTCCTCGCCGGTTTTCTCCGCCGCGCGGGTGAAAGCGGACAATGCCGCCCAGGACGCAAGCAGCAGCACGCTCCAGCCAAAAATCAGCATGCGCCAGAGCCGCCGCTGGGCCGCGGCCTCAAGATGCGTGAGCCGCGCCACAAGCCGCCAAGGGCCGTTCTTCCAGCTCACTGGTCGTCCCCCTTGGGCGGGGCCGCCCGGTCGCGCACCTTCACATTCAGTTCAAAGCGCACGGGCTGGGCCAGTGTGTCGGCCTTGCTGACGGAAAAAGTGAACACGGCCTCCGCCGCCAAGGCGGCCTGATAGCGCTGGTAGTCTCCCGCCGTGGCGGCCACGCCCGTCACCACGCCGCTGGCCGTGGCCATGGAGACGGACGTGATGCGCACGCCCTCCGGGGCGCGGCGTGAAAGCGCGGCCAAAAGCTCGACCATGTCGAGCCTTTGAGATGACTGGGCCTTGAGCTTGCCCAGTTCAAACTGCAGGCGCCCGTAGGGAGAGCTGCCGGGGTCGCCCGCCAGGGCCCGCTGGTAGACCTGGTGCACAGCATTTTCCATGCGCGCCGCCTGCCGGTGTTCCTGCCACCAGCGCACGGCCTGCCCGGCCAAAAACAGCGCGCCGGCAATGGTTATGCCCAGCAGAATGCGGGCATAACGGTGGTGTTCGGTTTCTGGCAGCCCAGGCGGCGGGCTTATGGCGTTTTCCGTCATCGGCATCCTTTCGGCGCAGCAAGGCGCACGCCGCGATCAAATAGCATGGGCGGGACCGGCGGTCCAGGCCAAGGCGGCGGCGCGCAGAAAGCGCATGCCGCGTTTCTCAAAACGCCTGGGGCACACTACGCATTTTTACGCCCGCCCTTGTGCCCCAATTTCAATGCTGCTACCTCCTACCCGTGGGTCGCATCATGGCCCGCGCGGGAGAGGCCATGAAGCCGCAGCTGCGCCAAAATCTCACCTTCCGGCTGACCTTCGTGGTGCTGCTTGCCCTTGTGCCCGCCGTGCTCATCGCCATGCTGCAGCACAACGAACTGCGCAAGAGCCTGCGCGGCGA
>Ga0209373_10002101_pt1 | contig 20861 bp, 17 predicted proteins | sample Higcelweek5metaG_FD_187173 | JGI IMG/M metagenome (GOLD analysis project Ga0209373, IMG submission 187173) | Freshwater pond sediment microbial communities from the University of Edinburgh, under environmental carbon perturbations - High... | ecosystem: Environmental > Aquatic > Freshwater >... | reverse complement strand
CCCCTCGAGCCTGAAGTACGCCTTCGACGCCGCCGGGGTGCTGGAGGCCATCACCAGCCATTCCGTGAACATGGCGCTGGCCGTGAACTACGACAACGTGGGCACCTGGGAATGGATCGTCACCCCCAAGGGCGACCCGTTCCTCATGGAGGTCAACACGCGCATCCAGGTGGAGAACGGCGTGTCCGCCGTCATCTCGCGCCTGCGCGGCCAGGACGGGGTCAACATCATTTCCGAGCAGATGCGCCTGGCCCTGGGCGAACCCCTGGGCTACACTCAGGACGACATCAGCTTCTCCGGCGTGGGCATAGAGTACCGCATCATCGCCGAGGATCCGTCGGACCGCTTCACCCCCTGCCTGGGCCGCATCGAGGCCTTTGGCTGGAAGCCCCAGCCCTGGCTCACCGTGTTCACCCAGGTGCCGGTGCTTTCCGGCCAGGGCGGCGCGTACGACATCCCCATGGACTTCGACCCCAACCTGGCCCTGGCCATAGTCTGGGGCGAAAACCTGGCCCAGGCCAGGCAGCGCGGCGAGGAATTCCTCAGGGGCCTCACCCTCTCGGGCACGGACACTTCCGGCGCGCCGCTGCGCACCAACGTGGCTTTCCTGCTCGCCCGAACTCAGACCATCCTGCATTTCTAGGCCGGTGATTCCCGTGGATATCGACAAACGCACCCATCAGCTTGCCGCCCGGCTGACTTACATCCAGGACATTTTCGGCCCGCGCGAGAACGCCTCCGTGGCGCTGTTGCAGCACCGCCTGGAGGAATTTCTCGCCACCGCGCCCAACTTCGGCATGCGCGAACTGCACCTCCAGGTGGCCCGGCTGGAGGAGCTGTTCTCCCTGCTGGAGAGCAAGCTGGAAAACGAGCTGTGCCCCATGGACCGGGTGCGCATCGTGCGCCACCCCCAGCGCATCTGCCTCAAGGATATTCTGGAAAACGTGTACGACAACTACACGGAGATCGGCGGCCAGGACGAGTGGAGCATCGACCCCGGCATCATCATCGCCCGGGCCACCATCGCCCGGCGCATGGGCAAAAAGACCGTGCACCAGCCGGTGATGGTCATCGGCCAGGAAAAAGGCCATGGTCAGGAGTTCCGCAACGCGGGCTCCATCAAGCCATGGGGCAACGCCAATGCGCTCTACTACATGCGCGTGGCCGAAACCGAGAACATCCCCATCCACACCTACGTGTTCACCCCCGGCGCATATCCCGTGGAGGACTATCCAGGCGCGGCCCAGCAGATCGCCAAGAATCTCTACATCATGGCCGGACTCAAGGTGCCGGTGGTGTCCGTGTTCAGCGAGGGCGGCAGCGGCGGGGCCGAGGCCATCGCCCTGGCCGACAGGCGGCTCATGCTCTCCCACGGCTACTATTCCGTCATCTCGCCCGAGGGCGCGGCGGCCATCGAGGGCGGGCTCAAGGGCAAGGCCAGCGCGGAACTCATCGAACGCTGCGCCGAGCGCCTGTGCATCACCGCCCAGGACAACCTGCGCCTGGGCCTCATCGACCGCATCATCCAGGAACCGCCCCTGGGCGCACGGCCCGAGAACTACGAATTCTTCCGCCTGCTGCGGCGCGAGGTCATCCGCGCCACGGACGAGGTGGTGCACGGCGCACAGAGCCTGGGACCCTTGCGCGCCCTGGCCATGCGCCGCGACAAGCGCACTGCCGATCCTCAGGACATCTTCGTGCGCTGGTCCCTTGGCGCCACCGCCCGCAACACCCTGACCGAGCAACGCTACGCGCGGTTCCGGGCCATGAGCAAAACCGCCCTGCGCGACAACCGCACCCTTGGCGCACGCCTCACAAACGTGTTCGCGCGCGGCCTGTGGCAGGTGCACAGCCTGCTGCGCCACGACATGCTCGCCCGTTACAAGCGCAGCCTCTCCGGCCTGTTGGAGCAATGGGAGGCCGAGGTACGCGCCCTGGGCCAGGGCCTGGGCGGCCGTAAAAGCTGGCTTTTCGGCCTGGGCGGAAGGCGCCTGGGTGTGCCGCCGGAGGTGCTGGAGCGCCTCACCAGCCTGTCGTGCCCGGAGGAAGGCGCGTGCAAGCTTGAAGACGAGTGGGTCTACGTGAGCCCCAAAAGCCGTGACGACCGCACCGTGACCTGCACCAACACCGCCAGCCACGGCTGCCAGGATCTGTGGGCCCCGGATCTCTTTGGCGAATTCGCCGGGGTGTGCTCCCACTGCGGGCACCACTTCCCCATGGAATTCCAGTGGTATCTTTACAACGTCTTCAATTTCGCCACAGCCTACGAGTTCAACTCCGAGCTTGAGTCCGGCAACCCTTTGGACTACGAGGGCTTCGACCAAAAGCTGGACGAGGCCAAGCGCGCCACCGGACTTTTAAGCTCCTGCATCACCTTTGAAACGCGCATGAACGGCATCGCCACCGTGGTGGCCATGCTGGTGAACCCCTTCCGGGGCGGCACCGTCGGCGCGGCGGAGGGCGAAAAGCTCGTGCGCGCGGCGGAACGCGCCCGCATCAAGCGCATGCCGTTCATCATGTACTCCCACGGCACCGCAGGCATCCGCATCCAGGAGGGCACCTGCGGGGTCATCCAAATGCCGCGGGTCACCATGGCCGTGCGCCGCTACATCGACGCCGGAGGGCTGTACCTGGTGCTTTACGACACCAATTCCTACGCCGGCCCGGTGGCCAGCTTCCTGGGCTGCTCGCCCTACCAGTTCGCGGTGCGTTCCTCCAACATCGGCTTCGCGGGGCCCGGCGTCATCCGCGAGACCACGGGGGTCGAGGTGCCGCCCAAATACCACCGGGCCTTCTCGGCCTTGTCGCGCGGGCATATTCAGGGTATCTGGGACAGGCGCGACCTGAAGAAGAACCTGCATCAGGCCCTGCTGACCATGGGCGGCAGAAATCTCTATTATCGCTGAAACAAGCACATGAGGAACAGACTTTGCTGAACGTCAAGGAATTGCTCGAGGAACTGAAGGCCTCCCCCTACGAGGAGATCGAGGTCAGAACTCCGCACACCGGCGTTATCCAATTCGTGGGGCTGAACCCGGGCGACCGCGTGCTGGGCCCCTCCGGCAAGTGGAACGAGAAACCCGGCACCCTTCTCGCCAACCTCACCCGCGAGAAAAACAAGAAGCCCATCTGCGCCACCCAGAAAGGCACGGTGGTGAACATCGCCAGCGAGCTCGAAGGCGCCTTCGTGGAAGCCGGGGTGCCCCTGCTGACCATCCGCCACTTTTTGTCCAAGGAAGAAGTGATTGCGCGCATTCTGAAAAAGGCGCTGCACCTGTTCTGCGCCCCGGAGCGCGCCAAGTACTACTTCGTCCCGGAGATCGACGCCAAGATCAAGGCCGGCGGCGAGCAGTCCGTAAAACCCCGCGAGGGCATGGAGATGTTCATCGTTTCGCGCATGAAGCGCGAAACCCCGCTGGCCTACACCGGCCCAGAAGGCATCATTTACGCCGTGTACTTCCAGCAGGGAGACAATGTGGACGGCGGACAGCCCCTTATCGGCGTCTGCCAGGAATCTCAGCTCTCGCTCATTCAGGACGTGGTGAGCCGCGTTCAGGGCGAGTGGGAAGAACAGGACTAACCCATGGGCCGCGTCCTGCAAGTCCGCGTCAGCGCCTGGACCTTCGACCTGGCCGAAGTGGAGAAACGCTGGCCGCGCCTTATGGCCCTGGGCTTTACCCCGCCGGTGCTTTTGAAGCAGGAGCGCGGCGTGCTGGAGCTGGTGGACAACCTCGTCGACCGCCTGGGCATGGGTGTGCTGCCGCAGCCTGCGCAGAACATGCTCGCCGAGCCCCTGCGCCGCGCGGGCGATGCGCGAGCCCGCCTCACCGCCGCCCTGGCCGAGTGGAACGCGAAAGCCGCCAACATCGCCACGGACGACATCGAGGAAGCCCTGGACGAGGCCGAACACGAGGCCGGGAAGCTCAAAAGCGTGCCTGGACTCGACTAATCAATCAATGCTATCGACTTTACGCAGAACGATGAATTCCGAAGGAGCGACACCATGGCTGGCAGCCTTAATAAAGTGATTCTTGTTGGACACCTGGGCCAGGACCCGAAAATTTCCTACACCCAGTCCGGCCAACCCGTGGCCAACCTGCGCATGGCCACCAGCGAGCGCTTCAAGGATAAGCAGGGTCAGTGGACCGACCGGACGGAATGGCATTCCGTTGTGGCCTGGGGCAAAGACGCCGAGTTCTGCAGCAACTACCTGGCCAAGGGCGCGCTCATCATGGTCGAAGGCCGCCTGCAAACCCGCAAGTGGCAGGACAAGGACGGCCAGGACCGCTACTCCACCGAGGTCGTGGCCAACCGCGTGCAGTCCCTGGGCGGACGCCCGCAGGGCGGCGAAGGCGGCAGCAGCGGCATGCGTCCGCAGGGTGCGCAGCAGGGCGGCCAGCAGCCCAGAGGCAACCAGCCGCAGGCCGGCGGCAACAAGCCGCCCTTCCACGACGACGAGGACCTGGGCCCGGCCTTCCCCTCCGAAGCCAGCGGCATGGACGACGTGCCGTTCTAGCCCCCCCTATCCCCGGGGGAACGATTCCTTCCCGGACCCTACGGACACTGCAAAAGTCCTGGAGCAAGCCATGCTTGTCCCAGGACTTTCGCTTTGGGGAAGCTCACGGAAAGTGCCCGCGCAGCCTGTTTGTCCAAGTTGACGGGCGGGAGCCGGTCTTGTACCTTTCGGGCCACAAATTCCGGCTGGCCGTCTCTGGCCGGGTACGGACCGACACCGCGCTGGCCGCACCGCCCCATGCGCAGAGCACAAAAGGAATGCACAGCATGCCCGCCACTGTTTCCGATTCCGGCACCTTGTTCGACACGTTCTTCCAGGCCGAAGCCAAACTGTTTCTGCTGGCCGGCATCCGCATCGCCCTTTCCGAGGACGGCAAGGATTTGACCAGCGAAGGCATCTTCACCGACTCCGATCTGGCCACCGCGCACATCATGGCCAAGGATTACGCCGTCATCGCCGGTCTTCCGCTCATTCCGCTGATTCTGGAGTTCGCTGGCTGCGAGTTCCAGCATATGCTCAACGTGGACGAAGGCGACCGCGTTTCGCCAGGAACGCTGGTGGCGGCCATCCAAGGCCCGGCCCGGCACCTTTTGCGCACAGAGCGCGTGATCCTGAATTACCTCTGCCATCTTTCCGGCGTCGCCACCCTGACAGCCAAGTACGTGGAGGCCTTGAAAGGCAGCCGCGCCACGTTGCTCGACACGCGCAAGACCCTGCCGGGCCTGCGCTACCCCGAAAAATACGCCGTGCGCGTGGGCGGGGGCCAAAATCACCGCCTGAACCTGAGCCAGATGCTCATGGTCAAGGACAACCACACCGACCGCGCCGGAGGCATTGTTCCCGCAGTGGAAAAGCTGCGCGCCGCCTATGGGGAAAACTGCCCGCCCATCGAGGTGGAATGCCGCAGCTTTGACGAAGTGGACCAGGCCGTGTCCTGCAAGGTCAACCGGATCATGCTGGACAACCTGGACCTGGAGGAAATGCGCCTGGCGCTGGCGCGCGTGCCCGCCGGCATAGAGACCGAAGTGAGCGGCGGCGTGAACCTGGAGAACATTGCGGCCATCGGCGCCCTGGGCCCGGACTTCGTGTCCGTGGGACGCCTCACCCACTCCGCCCCGGTGGCCGATCTGAGCATGCGCATCAGCGCCCTTGAGTAACCAAGAGCGATGGCCTCGCCCATTGCGAACAAGGACAGCGAAATGACTTCCGCAAACGAGCGCATCACCGCCCTGCGCGCCAAATACGGCAGCCGTCTGGCCATTTTGGGCCACCATTACCAGTCCGACGAGGTCATCCGCCATGTGGACTTCCAGGGCGACTCTCTGGAGCTCTCGCGCATGATCGAGGGCCTGGACGCCGAGCACGTGGTGTTCTGCGGCGTGTATTTCATGGCCGAGTCCGCCGCCGCCCTGGCGCGCCCTGGCCAAAAGATCCACATTCCCCGCGCCGACGCCACCTGCCCCATGAGCGACATGGCCCCGGCGCAACGCGTGGAGGACGTGCTGGCCGAGCTGCGCAGCCAGGGCCGTCTCGTCATCCCGCTGGCCTACGTCAACTCCAGCGCGGAGGTGAAAGCCATCTGCGGGCTATACGGCGGCAGCGTGTGCACCTCGGCCAACGCCAAGGTCATGCTCGATTGGGCCTTGCAGCAGGGCGACGCCGTGCTCTTTCTGCCGGACAAGAACCTGGGCCACAACACCGCCAACCAGCTGAACCTGGCCTCATCGGAACGCCTGGAGATCGACATCCGCCAGAGCGGCGCGAAGATCGACCACAAAAAGGCCGCATACGCCCGGCTGCTGCTTTGGCCTGGGTGCTGCGCCATCCACCACATGTTCAAGAAACGCCACATCGAGGAAGCCCGCAAGGCTCTGCCCGGCGCGCGCGTGGTGGTGCACCCGGAATGCCCGCCCGCCCTGGTGCGCGCGGCAGATGGCGCCGGTTCCACCTCGTATCTCATCAAATATTGCGCAAACGCCAAGCCCGGCGCCAAAATCGTCATCGGCACCGAGGCCAACCTGGTGGAACGCCTGGCCGCCCGCCACGCACCGGAGGGCAAGACCATCGTGCCCCTCAAGAATCTCTGCTGCTCCAACATGGCCAAAACCACCGAGGAGAGCCTGGCCGACCTGCTGGAAGGCCTGGACACCGCCACGCCCCTGTCCCTGACCGAAGACGTGGCCGAGCACGCCCGGCTGGCCCTTACCCGGATGCTGCAAATCTGCTCGTAAGCGCCTGCTGGCGCGGGTCGGCCCATGGGCCGGCCAAAGGATCAGCATGAACGACTTCCGCCTGAAGACCGATGTTCTGGTCATCGGCTCCGGCATCGCCGGTTCCCTCGCCGCCCTCACCCTGGCCGAGGCCGGGGCCGACGTGACGCTCATCACCTCGGGCGACGACCTGTTCGCGGGCAATACACAGCTGGCCCAAGGCGGCATCGTGTTCCACTCCGGCGAAGACGCCCCCAGCCTTCTGGAAAAAGACATCATGACCGCCGGGTGGAAGCAGAACTACCTGCGCGCTGTGCGCTACTTGTGCCACAAGGGCCCGAAGGTGTTGCAAAAAACACTCATCGACGCCTACCATGTGCCCTTTGCCCACCGCAATTCCGACGCCTGGAACTTCACCCGCGAGGGCGGCCACAGCGTGGCGCGCATTCTGTACGCCAAGGACCACACCGGCCTCACCATCATGGGCCAGTTGACCAAGGCCGTGGCCGACTGCCCCAACATCCACGTGCTCACCCGGCGCACGGCCATCGATCTTTTGACCACCCATCACCACGCCACACACCTGGATTTCAAGTACAACCTCATGAACCAGTGCGTGGGGGCCTATGTGTTCAACGAGGCCCTCTCCCAGGTGGAGATCATCCAGGCCGACTTCACCGTGCTGGCCACGGGCGGGGCCGGGCGCGTATTTCTGCACAGCACCAACTCCAACGAGGCCATCGGCTCCGGGCTCTCCATGGCCCACCGCGCGGGCGCCAAACTGCACAACCTCGAATACGTGCAGTTCCACCCCACGGCCTTCTACCAGGGGGCGCGGCGCTTCGAGCGCCGGTTCCTCATCTCCGAGGCCGTGCGCGGCGAGGGCGCGCGCCTGGTGAACGCCGCGGGCGAGCCTTTCATGGCGCGCTACGACCAGCGCGCCGACTTGGCCCCACGCGACATCGTCACCCGGGCCATCATGGCCGAACTGCTGCGTACCGGCGACGACTGCGTGTACCTGGACACCACGCGCGGCATGCACGATGACGTGGCCGAACGCTTCCCCACCATCTACAGCAAGTGCCAAGAAAACGGCATAGACATGCGCACCGCGCCCATTCCCGTGGTGCCCGCCGCGCACTATTTCTGCGGCGGCATTCTTGTGGATACGCGCGCGCGCACCACCCTGGAGCGGCTGTACGCCGCCGGGGAGTGCACCTGCACAGGCGTGCACGGGGCCAACCGTCTGGCCAGCACCTCGCTTCTGGAAGGCATGCTCTGGGGCTTCAGCGCCGGGCAGGACATCGCCAAGCGCCTGGGCGGCAAGTGGCGCATCGGCAGAAAACTCAGCGAATCGATTCCAGACTGGCAGAACCCCGGCGACATCCACAACGAGGATCCTGCGCTCATCGCCCAGGACTGGGCCACCATCCGCAACACCATGTGGAACTACGTGGGCATCATCCGCTCCACCGCCCGGCTGCGCCGCGCCTTTGAGGACCTGCGCACGCTCTCCAAGAACATGCACGATTTCTACAAGCAGACGCCCATATCAAAGCCCATCATCGACCTGTTCCACGGCTGCCAAACGGCCTACGTGGTCACCCAGGCGGCCATGCGCAACCAGAAGAGCCTGGGCTGCCATTATAGGGTGGACTAGGCGGTGGGGGCAGAGCGCGCCCTCCCCTTCCCCCAACGCAAAAAGCCCGCTACGGAATGACCGCAGCGGGCTTTAACGTCTTCGGGAGACGAAGGAGGCGTTTAGGCAGACAGCTTGTTGATGGCGGTCTGCAGGCGCGCGATGCAGCGGCCGGCCTTCTTCCAGTGGATGACCTTCTTGGTGGCGGCCTTGTCCAGCACGGAGCTGGCCAGGGTCAGGGCCACAGTGGCCTTCTCCGCGCTCTTTTCGGCCAGGGCCTGACGAACGGCCTTCACCACATTCTTGATGCGGGTCTTAACGGCCTTGTTACGGGCCTGGCGCTTCAGGCTCTGACGGTGTCTCTTCAAGGCGGAAGTATGGTTAGCCAAGGCTCTTTCTCCTGATTCTTTTTGGTGTTCAATCTCGGCGTTGAGCCGAGACAGGGTGCTTAATCACAGCAGGGCCTGCTTGTCAAGCAGTTTTCACTTACACCTGCAATGCGCCGAAATCCGCCAGCCGTCCCAGGCGTTCCACCAGGGTAAAAAGCATGTTCAGGCGGTTCTGCCGCAGGGCCGGATCCTCGGCCATAACCATGACATTGTCGAAGAAGGCGTCCACGGCCGGGCGCAGTTCGCCCAGCATGGCAAAAAGCCCGGCGAAGTCGTCCGCCGCCCAGAGCTCCTCGAAACGGTCCGCGCTTTCGCGCAGGGCGGCCGCAAGGGCGCGCTCCTCCGCGGTATCCAGAATGGCCTCGTTGATCTCAAACGACAGAGCTGCGCCGGTTTCGCCGCCCTGCTTGCGGATGATGTTGGCCGCACGCTTGAAGGTCAGCACAGCCTGCTCAAAATCCGCTTGGCGGCTGAAGGCGGTCAAGGCGTCGAAACGCATCTTGAGGGTGCGGATGTCGGCGAAGCCCGCGCCCAGGGCGGCGTCGGCCACGCGGCTGTCCACCTCGGGTCCGGCGGCGAAGAGAGCACGCAAACGCTGGCCGAAAAAGTCCAGCATCTTGGCCCGCGCCTCTGCCGGGGCCAGCTTCCACTTCACGCCCGCAAGGCCTTCGGCCTTCTCGTAGCCCTCCTGGGCCCAGGCCAGCACCTCGTCGAGCTTGAACCTGAGCCCGCGCTCCATGATGCTGCGGCTGATGCCCAGGGCCGCGCGCCGCAGCGCATAGGGGTCCGCCGCGCCGGTGGGAATCATGCCCAGGCCGAAGCACCCGGCCATGGTGTCGGCCTTGTCGGCAATGGCGAGAAGCGCACCGGAGAGCGTGCCCGGCACAGGCGAATCCGGCCCGGCGGGCAGGTACTGCTCGGCGATGGCCTGGGCCACCAGCTCGCTTTCGCCCTTCTTGCGCGCGTAAATGCCGCCAATGACGCCCTGCAGGCAGTCGAACTCATACACCAGCTCGCTCATGAGGTCGGCCTTGGCCAACCGCCCGGCACGGCGCATGTCGGCCACGGGCAGGCCGCAGGCCTCGGCCAGTTTGCCACACAGCGCTTCCAGGCGGCGGGACTTGTCGCCCATGCTGCCCAGGGGGCCCAGGAACACGACGCTGTCGAGCTTGCCCAGCCATTCGTCCATATCCGTGGACAAGTCGGCCTCCCAGAAGAAACGGGCGTCCTCCAGCCGGGCCTTCAAAACGCGCTCCCAGCCCTTTTTCACCACCGCCATGTCCGTGGGCTCGATGTTCAGCGTGGTCAGGAAGTACGGCAGCAGATTGCCGTCCGCGCCCTTGATGCCGAAGCTCTTCTGGTGGCTCTGCATGCTGGTGAGGAGCACCTGCGCGGGCAGCTCCAGGTACAGCCGGGCGAACTCGCCCAGAATGGGCCGGGGGTATTCCACCAGGTTGGCCACCTCAAGCAGCAGGCCCTCGTCCCAAACCACGCTGCCGCCAAGGCTGGCGGCCAGGCGGTCGCCCTCGGCGCGCACCAGCTCCAGGCGCTCCCGGGCATCCAGCACCACGTTGGCTTTGTCGCGGATGGTGTCGAAATAATCGGCGGCGCTCTCCACGGTCCAAGGGCCGGGCCCCAGCACGCGGTGGCCGTTGGTGACGCGGCCCGAGGTGAGGCCCGCGATCTCGATGGGCACCACGTCGGCGTCCAGCAGGGCCAGCACCCAGCGCAGCGGGCGGCCGAACAGAAAGTCCATGCTGCCCCACTTCATGCGCTTGGGAAAGCTCAACGCCTTGAAGGCCGCAAGACACAGCCCGGGCAGGATGTCCAGGGTCTTGCCGCCGCCGACCTGCTTTCTGGCGGCCAAATACTCGCCTTTGGGGGTCTGCTGCACAAAAAGGTCGGACTCGTCCACGCCCTGGGTCTTGGCAAAGCCTTCGCCCGCCTTGGTCAGCTTGCCATCGGCATAGGCAATGCGCGTCGGCGGGCCGGACACGATCTCCTCCTCCCGACGCTGCGCCAGGGCCAGGCCCGACACATGGGCCACCAGGCGGCGCGGGGTGGCATAGGCCTTGACCCCGGCATGATCGATGCGGGCCTCTGCCAGCAGGCGCTCGAACAGCTCCACCAGCTCCTGGCCCAGGCGCGGCACAAACCGCGCGGGCATCTCTTCAGTGCCGATCTCCAGAATAAATTCAGACATATGGCGACTCACTCTCAGCTATTTGGCGGTTTGCAGCATGGGGTGGCCCAGGCGCTCGCGCTGGGCGGCGTACAAGGCGGCGATGGCCGAGGCCAGGGCGCGCACGCGGCCGATGTAGGCCGTCCGCTCGGTGATGGAGATGGCTCCGCGCGCGTCCAACAGATTGAAGGTGTGCGAGCACTTAAGACAGTAGTCATAGGCGGGCCAGGGCACTTCCGCCTCGCAGAGGCGCTTGCACTCGGCCTCGAACTTATTGAACATGTCCAACAACATGGCCGCGTCGGACAACTCGAAGTTGTACTTCGACTGCTCCACCTCGTTCTGGTGGTACACTTGGCCGTAGGTCACGCTGTCGTTCCACATCAGGTCGTAAACGGACTCTTTCTCCTGCAAGTACATCGAGATGCGCTCAAGGCCGTAGGTAATCTCAACGCTGGTGGGAAACAGGTCGATGCCGCCCACCTGCTGAAAATAGGTGAACTGCGTCACCTCCATGCCGTTGAGCCAAACCTCCCAGCCCAGGCCCCAGGCGCCCAGGGTGGGCGACTCCCAGTCGTCCTCCACGAAGCGGATGTCGTGGGCGGCAGGGTCCACGCCCAAGGCCCGCAGGCTGTCCAGGTACAGGTCCTGGACGTTGTCCGGGCTGGGCTTCAGGATGACCTGGAACTGGTAGTAGTGCTGCAGCCGGTTCGGATTCTCGCCGTAGCGGCCGTCCGTGGGGCGGCGCGAGGGCTCGACATAGCACACGTTCCAAGGCTCCGGCCCGATGACGCGGAAGAAAGTGGAAGGATTGAAGGTGCCTGCGCCGCACTCGATATCAAAGGGCTGGACCATGAGGCAGCCCCGGTCCGTCCAGAAGCGCTGCAAGGTCTGAATCACGTCTTGAAAGTTCATTGCGACTCCACAAACCTAGATTTTACGATATGTTCCGTTTTCCCACCGCAGGCCCAGGTGCCACGCCACAAAGCGGTCCACCACGCGGCCAAGTTCGCGGCGCATGTCCGGCTCCAGGGCGAGCTTCGGCCAGTCAGCCGGGCGGCTGTTGCCGATCCATTCCAGCACCCGCACCGAGCCCAGGCACAACGGCTCGGCCTGGACATCGTCGCAAAGCCCGCACACCAGACCACCGCGCTCCACGGAAAAAGCCAGCCGCCGCCCCTCCTCTGGAGCCCCCTGGTCCAGGCCGCCGTGGTCCAGCCCCTCGTGGTCACAGGCCGGACGGCCGCAGCGCACGCACAGGGTCAGATCCGGCGCCAGCCCCTGCTCGAAGGTCAGCTTGGCCTTGAACAGAAGCGGCAGCATCTCCGCGCCCACAGCGCCGGATTCCAGGGTCGCCAGGGTCTCAAGCAGCAGGTCGAAAACCCTGCGCGCGCCCTCTTGGCCCACCTGCACGGCTTCCACGAACTTGAGACAGTGGGCCACGAGGCCCAGCTTGCGCGGGTCGCGCCGCAGACCCGGAAACGCATGCAGCAGCACGCCTTCCTGCAAAATCTGGTAGCTCCCGCGCCTGCTTGTGCCCACCCGGAAAGAGGCCAGCACCAACTGGTCCAGACAGCCGCAAAAGCGCCTGCGGCTGCGGCTTCCCCCAAAGGCGAAGGCCGTGATCACGCCACGGCCCGCGCAGAAAAGTTTGACCCAGACGTCGTTTTCCCGAAACCGGCCCACCCTGAGCACCAGGGCCTTTTCGGTGAACTCCATGCCCTACTCCAGGCCCGGCTAGCGGGCGCCGATCTCCAGGCTGGCCGTCTGGCCGCGCTGGCCCTCGAAGGGGTAGGAGGCGCCGTTGAGCTTGAAGCTCACGCCGCCCGCGTTGCCCAGGCGCACCTTGGCCTTGCTCGAAAACTCGAAGCGGCGGCTTTCGCCATCGCGCAGGATGAAAGCCTTGCGCTGCGCGCCCTCGCTCACCTCGACCCAGCAGGCCTCGCCGGGCTTGGCCGTGATGAGCAGCTCCTGCATGCCCTGAGTGCGCGCCGCAACGGCCGGGGCCGGGGCCGGGGCCTTGCGCGAGACCTCGATGGACGAGGTGCTCATCGGGGGGATGCCGACAACGGCGGTCGCGGCCGGCACCGACGGCTCACGCGAGAGGGCGCCCGGCGCGGACATCGGGGGCATCGGGGCAGGGGACAGCTGTGGTTCCGGCAGGGCCTCCGTGGCGTTGTCGGCCTCTGGCAGCGTGGCGTTCATGTCCTCGGTAGCGTTGGTGGCGTTGTCCTGGGTCACCGGGGCCACAGCCACCGGCGGCGGCGCCACTTCGGACTGGATGCGCTGGTACTGAACCACAAGGCCGGCCAGCGCCCCGGCAAGAAGCACGAACACAACCCAGAGCCACACGCGGCTGCGCGGCTTGGGCCCGAGGCCTGCGGACTTGGGAAAACGGATCTGGCTCTCATCCGCCTCGTCGCGGTTCACAGCGGGCTGCGCGGCGGCATTCTGCGGTGCAACGGACTGCGCCGTAGCGGGCGCTTGCTGGGGGCCAGCAGGGGCAGCCTGCGGTGCGGCAGACTCGGCTGCGTCGGTCGCGTCGGCTGCGTTGGTCGCGTCGGCTGCGTCGGTCGCGTCGGCCATGTTGTTGGCCACAGGGGCGACATCGGGCACGACCAGGGCTGGCTCCACCGGGGCGACCTGCGGCAGGTAGCCAGAGTCGCCGTCGGACTGCTGCTCCACCACGGCCACCAGCGGATCGGCGTCAAGGCCGACAAGCCGCGCATAGTTGCGCACATAGCCCTTGAGGTACACGGGGTGCGGCAGGTGCGAGGCGTCACCGGCCTCCAGCGCATTCAGATTGCGCCGGCTGATCTTCGTGGCGTCCATGACGTCACGCACGGTCAGCCCACGCCGTTCCCGCTCCTTTTGAAGTAGGCCGCCCAGCTCAATCAGATTCATTTGTGCGCCCCCGGCCCCGCAAGGCCTGACTAGTTCCTGTATTCAATGACTGCCTTTTCACGCAGCTTCTGCATGTATTCTTGAAAAACCTTATCGAATTTGCCCTCGTGCAGGGACTGGTAAATCTGTTCGCGCACGGACTCCAGGGGCAGTTCCTCGCCCTCTTTCAGGCTCACCACCTGCAGCAGCCCCGCGTATTCCTGAATGCGCACGGGCGTGCTGATCTGGCCGGGCTTGAGGCCGGCCAAGGCCGCGCTCCATTCCGGCGCCAGATCCTTCCAGGCGATGAAGCCGATGTCGCCGCCGCTGCCGCCGCCAGGACCCTGGGAATACTTGCCCGCCGCCTCGGCGAAGCTGATCTGCCCGGATTCGATCTGGGACTTGAGATCCATGGCCGACATTCCTGCGGGCACCAGGATGAGGGACAGCTGCACCATGCTGTCCTTGGAGAACTCGGCCTTGCGCTCGTTGTAGCGCTGCTCCACCTCGCTGTCGGTGACCACGACCTTGCTGGTCACCACACCGCCGATGAGCCTGTGCTTGACCATGTCGCGGCGCATGTTGCGCACAAAGTCGTCGCGGGTCATGCGCTGCAGCCCAAGCTGCCGCTTGAACTCCGCGTCCGTAAGGTTGCGCTTGGCCAGAAATTCCTTGATCTGCTCCTCCACCTCGGCGTCGGTGACCTTGAGCTTGTAGCGCTCCGAGTCCTGCTGGATGAGGATGTCGTCGATCATTTGGCCCAGGAACTGCTGGCGCACAGCCGCAACCTGGGTAAATTCATCCGTGGTGAGCGTGCGGCCGCGGGTCTGCTCGTACACCGGCTGCATGCGCTCATCGAGCTCGTATTTGGTGATGGCCTTGCCGTTGACAAGGGCGATGATGCCGTCGAGCACCATGTCTTCGGCCTGCGCGGGCGAGTGCACCAGCACCGCCGCCAGCAGAGCCAGGGCCAAGACAAGGCCTTTGGCCCGGAATTTGTCAGGTACGCGCATGACGCTCCTTCATCTCTAGCTGTTCAGGGCCTGCCCTTGGGCAGCGCCGATCAGAGGGGACCCTACCCCGTCTCGTTGCCGCTTGCAACGTCCTGTTGCTCCTGGTCATCGGCGGGAGGTTCGGGCGGCAGGTCCTCGTCGTCCTTTTTGTGCAGCAGGCGCTCGCTCACCAAAATGACCGAGGCGTCCATCGCTTTTCCAAGCCAGGCCTCAAAGGCCTGCTGGAGACGCTGGTCCAGAAGCGACGCCTCCACCTGGGCATAGGCCTGGGCGATATCCAGGGTCTGGGCCCCCAGGCGCTCCAAAAGCAGCAGGCCCTCGAACCCCGCCCGGCCGGACAGGATGGCCCCCTGACCGCCCGCGTCGTTCTTGCCGGGCGCGTCGCCGTGCAGCGCGTCGGCCCAGGCCGGGGTCAAAAGCTCGCGGGGCACGGTGACCTCGCGCACCTGCAAACCGGGAAAACTTTCGGTCAGGGCGGCCACGCTCTTCTGCTGGCGGTACAGCCCCAAGGCCTTTTCCACCAGGGCGCGCTCCGGCGCGCGCACAACCAGCACGCGCACCCGCTCCGGCAGGCGAAAATCCGCCAAGTGCTCGCGGTAATAGTCCTCCACCTCGCGGTAGTCCAGGTGAATGCTGGGCCGCAGCACCAAACGCTGGAACTTTTCGACCCCGCAGCTGTAGCGCAGCCCCTTGCGCCACATCTTGTGGTCAATGTACTCGTCGGCCAGCATCTGCTCAAAGGTGTCATCCGGATAGTCGGCGCGCACCTGGGCCTCAGCCTCGGCCAGTTCCTCGTCGCTCACCTCCTGGCCGCGTTTGGCCAGTTCCTGGGCCACCAGCTCCTGAGCGATGAGTTGGCCGAGGATCGTCCCGTAGGCCTCGCGCAGGGAGCTCACCGAGGGCAGCGTGCCGGAAAGGGCATCGAAATGCAGCAGATCGTACTGGAATTCCAGCAACTCCAGCTTGATGGGCTTTCCGTTGACGCGCGCCACCACGCCCACCTCGTCTTGTGAGCGGCGGGTGCAGCCCAACAGGCCCACCAAGAGGACCAGGATCAGAAGCGCGCAGCGCTGTGCAAGCATCAGGCACCAGCCTTGTGCGGCGCCTGCGCGCCGCTGTCGAGTAACGATTCCAGCTCTATGCGCAGGTACTCCAACCCGGCGCCAACGTCCAGACCCTCCGGGTAGCGCACCTCGAGTTTCGAGGGCGGCAAAAGCCTGGCTTGGCGTTTGTTCGCCGCCATCCAGGCCACGAGACTTTCCGGCGAAACGGCGCTGGTGTTTTGCCCCCAAGACAGCACGGCCTTGACGGGCGAGAGCTCGGCCTTGATCACCTGCAGACGCGAGAGCACGGCCTTGACCTCCAGCACGGCCAGGAATTGCTTGGCCGCGGGCGGCAGCGGGCCGAAACGGTCGCGCAGCTCCGCCGCCAGATCCTCCAGCACCGGGTGGGTGCGCGCGCTGGACAAGGCCTTGTAGTAGCGCAGGCGTTCCTTGGCGTCGACGACATAGTCGGACGGCAGGTGCGCCTCGAACACAAAGGAGAGCTCCGGGTCCGTGTCCTGCTTGAGCGGGCCGCCGCGGACCCGGCGCACCTCCTCCTCCAGCATCTCCAGGAACAGGTCGAGACCCACGCGGGCGATCTGGCCGCTCTGCACCTCGCCCAAGATGTTGCCCGCGCCGCGCAGACGCAGGTCCTCCATGGCCACCTGGAAGCCCGCGCCCAGGTAGTCCAGGTCCAGAATGATGCGCAGGCGGCGCTTGCTGATCTCCGGCAGGCGGTCCAGGCTGGGCACCACGAAATAGGCGTAGGCTTGGCGGTCGCTTCTGCCCACGCGGCCGCGCAGCTGGTACAGCTGGCCCAGGCCGAACATCTGCGCCTGGTCCACGATGAGGGTGTTGGCGTTGGGGAAGTCCAGGCCGGACTCCACGATGGCCGTGCACACGAGCACGTCCAGTTCCTTGTGCCAGAAGCCGTGCATGGCGTCTTCCAAGGCGCGCTCGTTCATCTGGCCGTGGGCCATGCCGACGCGCGCCTGCGGGGCCAGGGAGCGCACGTACTCCGCCACCTGCTCCAGACCCTCCACGCGGTTGTAAACCCAGAACACCTGACCGCCGCGCGCCAGCTCGCGGAGCAGCACGTTCTGCAGGAGCGTGTCGTCGCGCTCCACCAACGCCGTTTCCACAGGCTTGCGGTCCTCGGGCGGGGTCTCAATGACGGACAGGCTCCGGATGCCGGAAAGCGAGAGCTGGAGCGTGCGCGGAATAGGCGTGGCGGTAAGGGTCAGGGCGTCGATGTTCTTGCGCAGCAGTTTGAGCTTTTCCTTGTGCTTGACGCCGAAGCGCTGCTCCTCGTCCAGAATGAGCAGGCCCAGGCGCGGCAGTTCCACATCGCCGGAAAGCAGGCGGTGGGTGCCGATCAGGATGTCCACCTCGCCGCGCGCCGCGGCCTGGATGGTGACCTTCTGGCGCTTTGGCGGCACAAAGCGGCTAAGCATGCCTATGCGCACGGGGAAGCCCTCCATGCGCCGGGTGAACGTCTGGTAATGCTGCTCGGCCAGCACGGTGGTGGGGCACAAAAGCGCCACCTGCCGGCCATCGTGCACGGCGCGGAAGGCCGCGCGCAGGGCCACTTCGGTCTTGCCGAAGCCCACGTCGCCGCAGACCAGCCGGTCCATGGGCTCCGAGCTGGCCATGTCGGTGAACACGTCATCGATGGCCTTGGCCTGGTCCGGGGTCTCCTCGAACCCGAAGGTGGCCTCGAATTCACGATACATCTCGCCGGGGGGGCCGTAGGAGTAGCCCTTGGCCACGCGGCGGAAGGCATACATCTCCACCAGGTCCTGGGCGATTTTCTCAATGGCCTTTCTGGCCCGCTCCGTGCTTTTGCTCCACAGGCTCGATCCCAGCTTGTCCAGGCGCGGGTCCAGACCCTCCGGCCCCTTGTAGCGCTGCACCAGGTTCAGCCGGTCCACGGGCAGGTACAGCTTGTCCTCGCCATCAAAGAACAGCAGCAGGTAGTCGTTGGCCACGTCGCCTATTTTGAGATGGTGCAGCCCGCCGAAGCGCGACAGGCCGTACTCGCGGTGCACCAGCAGATCGTCCGGCGTCAGATCGTCGTGGCGCGAGAGCCCGTCGAAGGCCTGCTTCCTGTCCGCCCGCACCTTGGGCGCGGCCTCGGGCTGGAGGATGTCCTCCGGCAAGATGGACAGTTGGCAGCAGGAAATCTCCATGCCGGACTTAAGCGGCGAAATGAGCGCCGAAATGCCCTTGCCCCCGGCCTGGAAACTCTGGCCGACGGCGATGCCTTCCTGCTCCGCCAGGCCCAGGAACTTCTTGCGCGAACGCTCGGTGTGGAAGCTCAAAACGACCTGCGCGCCGGAGTCGGCCCATTGCTTGAGGGCTGTGGTCAGCGCGGTCCAGGGCCTGCGGGCCTGGTCGGGCCGCCAGAACAGGTCGGCGAAGCTCTGGTAGGCCTTCTCCGGCAGGTCCAGGCCCAGGCGCTCCTGGCCCATGACCAGGTCCTCGAACACCACCTGGCGCTTGCCCAGCCAGGCCTTGCGCGCGCGCTCCTCCGGCCAGCACAGTGAGGACAGCGGCCAGCGCCAGCCGGACTCGGCCTGCTCGCGCTCCAGGAACGAACGCCAACCCGCCACCTGGTCCTCCAGGCGGCTGCGCAGTTCCTGGGCCGAGGCCAGGATGTACACGGCGTCAGGGGGCAAAAAGGCCTCCAGGGTGACGGCCTCCGGGTAGAACAGGCCAGGCCAGATCTGCGTGTCCGAGCGCTCCAGGCGGTCGGAAAGCTCCTGCTCCTCGCCCACGGCCATTTCGCCGCTGATGCGCAGCTTGCGCCACAGGTCCAGCGCCTGCTCCATGGTCTGGCGGGTGTGCACGGCCGGGGCCACGGGCAGAAGCGTCATCTCCTTCAAGTCGGCGCGGGAACGCTGGGTGGCGGGGTCGAAAAGGCGGATCTCGTCCAGGGTGTCGCCAAAGAATTCCAGGCGCAGCGGCAGCGGGTAGCCGGTGGCGTAAATGTCCACAATGTCGCCACGCACGGCGATTTCGCCCAGGGCGGTGACCACCGGGCGGCGCACATAGCCCCAGGCCACGGCCTGCTCCAGCAGCATCTCCGGCGAAAGATCCTCGCCCTTGACGAGGGAGAGGCTGCTCTGCTCCACCACTTCCACGTTGGGCCAGCGCGGCAGCAGGTTGTCTACGGTGAGCAGGATGATGCGCGGCTTGCGCCCGAAGGTCAGGCCGTGCAACGCGGCCCAGCGCGGGCCCCAGTCCTCGGCCGTGGGCTTGCGCGGCAGGTGCTGCGGCAAGGTGATGACCGCCTGCTCGAAGGCCGGGGTCAGTTCGTTGTCCACACCGGAAAAAAGGGTCAGCAGGGAGTGCAGTTCGCGAAATTCGCGCGCGCCAGCGGCGATGAGCACCACTTCCTGGCCTGCGGCGCGCAGGCTGTGGGCAAGCAGGGCCTGGGTGCCGGGTCCGCTTTTGAACACGCGCTGGGCGGCGCCCTGACCTTTGAAGAATTCAGCGAGTCCGGAAGGAAACTGCACCGGCAATGCTCCATCGCGCAGTGCCGCGTTTTGCGGCAGCGCGTCTGACGTATGAAAAAGGCCGCCGCTTCGCCAGATGCGCGAAGGGGCGGCCTTGCGGGCTTAAAAGTCGCGCAGTCGGTTAGACAACGCCGAGGGCTTGGTGTTCTTCGCTGCTTAAGAGCTTGTTCAGGTCCAGCAGGATGAGCAGCCGGTCCTCAAGCTTGCCGACGCCGCTGATGTACTCGGAATCCAGGCCGGACACAACAGGCGGTGGCGGCTCCACCGTGTTGGAGGGAATGCGCAGCACTTCCGACACGGAGTCGACCACGAAGCCAACGACCATGCTGCTGATTTCAATGACGATGATGCGCGTGTGTTTGTCGTGGGGGCGGTCGGCCAACTTGAAGCGCCGGCGCAGGTCGATGATGGGGATGACCTTGCCGCGCAGGTTGATGACGCCCTCGACGAACTCCGGGGCGCGGGGAACGCGGGTAATCTCCATGGTGCGGATGATTTCCTGCACCTTGAGGATGTCCACGCCGAATTCCTCCTCGCCGATACTGAACGTGACGAGCTGAATCAGGGTGTCGTCCTGGCGTCTTACGTTCTCTTCCATAATTCCGGCTCCTTGGTTGCACTTGGCCTGAAAACCGTGGCCAAGGCACGGCTCTTCATTTATTGAACTCGTCGCAGCATCTTGTCGCTTTGTCAACGCATTTTTGCTTCGCGGCCCGGCTGCCGCCCCGCTTTCGGCACGGGTTTGACGGCACCCGGGGAAACGAGTAACACTTAGCCTGCGCATCGGCCAAAAATGGCCACAACTTTATGCGTGAGGAACCATTGCCCATGGGTCAATTCGCCATTTCAGAAGACTCCTTCACACTTGAGGAGCAGATCAAGTCCCTTGGGGACGACGAGCTCCTGGACTTTTGGGAGGAGACGCAACACCTGACGCGGCTTATGGCCGCGGCTGATCCGCTTGGCCCGGACGAAATTCCGAGCGACGAACGCATGCACCCCGAATACGAGCGGCTTATCCTCCAGGAACTACAGGTGCGCTCCAGCCGGGGCGAACTGCGCTAGGACAAAGCCCCCAAAAATCGCCAATAAAAAAGGCCGGTCCAGATGGATCGGCCTTTTTTCGTTTCAAGTGGAGCGGGAAACGAGATTTGAACTCGCGACTTCAACCTTGGCAAGGTTGCACTCTACCGCTGAGTTATTCCCGCTCAATGAACCAGACGCGCCCGGAAGCGGCCCGGAGAATTTCAAAGGGGGCCGACCAGAGCCGACCCCCCATAAAGGACTTTGGAGCGGGAAACGAGATTTGAACTCGCGACTTCAACCTTGGCAAGGTTGCACTCTACCGCTGAGTTATTCCCGCTCATGATCGAGAGAACGTGCCGGGCGCCAACCGGCGGGATATCCATCCAGTGGGATATCAAAGGGGGCCGACCGAGGTCGGCCCCCCATCAAGGACCTGGAGCGG
>Ga0209373_10002100_pt1 | contig 20890 bp, 14 predicted proteins | sample Higcelweek5metaG_FD_187173 | JGI IMG/M metagenome (GOLD analysis project Ga0209373, IMG submission 187173) | Freshwater pond sediment microbial communities from the University of Edinburgh, under environmental carbon perturbations - High... | ecosystem: Environmental > Aquatic > Freshwater >... | reverse complement strand
TAAAAATTGCATGTGAACTAAATAACCTACAATCGTACCTTGTAGCTTTCTCTTTTTACATCTCGTATTTTGTGATGGCAATTCCTTCAGCAGCGATTTTGCGCGTGGTCGGATTCAAGAAAGGAATGTCGCTTGGATTGCTTACAATGGCAATAGGTGCGTTGATATTTATCCCCGCAGCACAATCGAGAACGTTTGGGTTGTTCCTGCTAGGCTTATTCATCCAAGGAACCGGGTTATCGGTTCTGCAAACAGCCGCAAACCCTTATATCACAATACTTGGACCGAGCAAAAGTGCAGCCAAACGAATAAGCATAATGGGTGTGTGCAATAAAATTGCAGGTGCTATTGCGCCAATTATTCTTGGAGCCATTGCCTTAAAAGATGTTGATTCTTTGATCGATAAACTTCATCAAATGCCTATTGCCGAGAAAACTCAAGAACTCAATGAACTTGCATTAAGAGTTATCAATCCCTACATAATCATCACAATCATACTTGTAGTTCTTGCCTTATGGATTTATCGTTCCAGACTGCCCGAAATCGACACCGAGCATGAAGATCAATCTGTTGCAGCATCAAATTCGAACAAAAAAAACATCTTTCAATTTCCACACCTCATTCTGGGAACTATTGCAATGTTCTTTTATGTGGGTGTTGAAGTATTGGCCGCCGACTCTGTTATTAGCTACGGAGCATCTCAGGGAATTGCCTTATCATCGGCCAAATTCTTTGCTACCACTACCCTAATCTCGATGATTATTGGATATTTTGTTGGCATTGTAACAATTCCCAAATACCTCACTCAAGAAAATGCCTTAAAAATATCGGCACTTTTAGGTATAACTTTGACTTTCAGCGCTTTATTGACAACTGGATTCACGTCGGTACTGTTCATTTCGTTGCTCGGACTTGCCAACGCTTTAATTTACCCAGCCATTTGGCCACTTGCAATTGAAGGGTTAGGCCGATTTACCAAAATAGGATCATCGTTATTAATAATGGCAATAGCCGGAGGTGCGGTTATTCCTCTCTTATATGGTTTTCTGTCCGACAAGTTCGCGCCACGAGAAGCTTACTGGATTATTGTTCCATCGTATCTGATCATTTATTTCTATGCGCAGTTTGGGCACCGAATCAGAAAATAACCTATAACTTAGAGTCGCACTCACTCATAATGACAAAAATATTTATTGGTTCTTTTGCAATTTTTTTGAAGTTTTGTACCCAATAAAAGTGAATTCACATTTTTTAATTATTGTACGAATGAAAAAAATTCTATTAGCTGCATTAGTTCTTTTCAGCATAAACTATTATGCTAATGCTCAGGTAAATCCGCATGCAATTGGATTGCGTTTAGGCGGAGGTAGTTTTAATGGAGCCGAAATTTCATATCAGCAAGGCATCGGCAATGCAAACAGGTTTGAGTTAGATTTAGGCTGGGGCGGTAATTCACATTACAACAGATTATCTGTGACTGGTATTTACCAATGGGACTGGAATATAACCTCCGGATTAAACTGGTATGTTGGACCAGGTGCAAGTGTTGGACTATACTCTAACGAATACAATGACGGTTATATAAACGTTGCATTAGGTGGACAAATTGGGTTAGAGTACGATTTTAAAAAGTTAGGGGCTCCTATTCTTTTGAGTCTCGATGTACGTCCAATGTGGGATTTCCTTGGAGACAATTCGGGTTTAGGATGGGGAACTGCTCTGGGTATTCGATATGTTTGGTAAAAAGCTGGTTTAGTTTCAATAACTTCTGAACAGCCCCGCTAGGAAAAACTAACGGGGCTGTTTATTTTAAATAAAAAAATCCATCTCTTTCGAAATGGATTTCAATATCTTAAGTTAATTTCCAACTATTTTCCACTATTCATTGAAACGATAAACTCTTCGTTCGATTCAGTTTTCGACATCCTATCACGAAGGAATTCCATCGATTCGGTTGAGTTCATATCGGCAAGATAGTTACGAAGAATCCAAATCTTATCGAGCATTGGTTTGTGAATAAGCAAGTCTTCCCTACGAGTACTTGAAAGAGTAACATCAACAGCAGGGAAAATACGTTTATTCGACAATTTACGGTCGAGCTGGAGTTCCATATTACCAGTTCCCTTGAACTCCTCAAAAATAACTTCATCCATTTTTGAACCAGTCTCGGTAAGAGCTGTTGCCAAAATTGTAAGCGAGCCACCATGTTCAATGTTACGGGCTGCACCAAAAAAACGTTTTGGTTTATGAAGGGCGTTGGCATCAACACCACCCGACAACACTTTACCCGATGGAGGTTGTACCGTATTGTAGGCACGAGCCAAACGGGTAATCGAATCGAGCAATATTACTACATCATGACCACATTCGGTAAGCCGTTTTGCTTTTTCAAGAACAATGTTTGCAACCCTTACGTGGCGTTCTGCTGGCTCATCAAAAGTCGACGAAACAACTTCAGCATTTACACTTCGAGCCATATCTGTTACCTCTTCAGGACGTTCGTCGATCAAAAGAACAATCATATAAACTTCAGGATGATTTGCAGCAATTGCATTGGCAATCTCTTTGAGCAATACTGTTTTACCCGTTTTAGGCTGAGCAACAATCAAACCACGCTGTCCTTTACCTATTGGAGCAAAAAGATCAACAACTCTGGCTGAAAGCGAAGGAGTACCTTTTCCTGTCAAGTTGAATTTTTCGTCGGGGAAAAGCGGAGTTAAATGATCGAATGGAATTCTGTCGCGAACGTATTCAGGTAAGCGACCATTGATTTCAATAACTTTAATCAACGGAAAATACTTTTCACCTTCTTTTGGAGGCCTGATGGTTCCTTTTACAGTATCGCCTGTTTTCAAACCAAACAATTTTATCTGCGACTGAGATACATAAATATCATCGGGCGAGTTCAAATAATTATAGTCTGATGAACGGAGGAATCCGTATCCATCTTGCATTATTTCAAGAACTCCTGAATTTGTAATCAACCCTTCGAAATCGAAAACAGTTTTTTCTTGTTGTGTATTTTTACGGAAATTTGGATTCGGGCTCTGTTGTTTATTGTATGGTATCTGGGTGTTTTGGCTTTCTGCTGGGCGGTCGTTCTGACGATCAGATGAACGTTCTGATGAGCGATCTTGTTGTCTATCTGATGGACGATCCTGGCGATCTTGTTGTGGACGATCAGTTGGGCGGTCCTGCTGTTGCCTGTCCGACGGGCGATCCTGTTGTCTTTCTTGCTGACGATCGGGTTGCCGATCCTGATAACGGTCGGCTTGGCGGTCAAATGTTTTTTCGGTAGGCCTATCAAATGTTCTATCTTGTTGCTGGCGGTCGTTGCGACGCTCAACCGGACGTTCAGTTCTTATCTGGTTCTTTTTGTCCTCACCCACTCTGTCTTGTCTTTCAGCAGGTTTCGATTCCTTTGGCTGATTTTCATTGGCTGAGCGAGGTTGAGCATTATTCTTTTGCTGAAAATTACCACCATCACGATTAGAGTTCTGAGTGGCATTGCCTTTTACCGGCTGATTTTGAGGTTCTACGGCAACAACCTTCTCCGATTCTTCATTTTTAACAATCGGTTCAACTTTTACCTCTTCTTTAGGTTCCTCTAATGGAAGCTTTGGAAGCGAAACCTTTTCGATTTTAGTGGCTTTTTTATCATCTTTAAAAAGATTGATGCGAATTCTTTTGCGCTTCAGAAGAGAATCTTCATCTTCGGTATCAAGTGTAGTTTTAATTGGAGCAGAAGCAGGAACAGGAGCAGGAGCCTGACTACTCTTTAATTCTGCGGGTTTATTTGGTTTGAGCTTATTTTCCGAAGCTAAAATTGCCTGAGCGTCTAAAATCTTGTAAACCAACTCTTCTTTCTTAAGCTTTTCAACACGTTTAACCTGAAGCTCTTTTGCTATGTCACGCAAATCGGTAACAAGCTTGTTGTTTAATTCAATAATATCGTACATATCATGTAAAATTTAAGCCGTTGCAAATTTTGGCTTTAAATAAAATTCTGGTTGATTATAAAATTTGTGGAAATGAAGTTGTATGAACTATCTCTTTGAAAATTTCTCTGCAATTATACGGCAAAGGGAATTAATAAGCAACATTATTCTCAAAAAATTGAATCCACAAAGTCTAAGGCTGATCTTTTTACACTCGCCTGATTAACAAAGAACAATGCGTTTTATACTAAAATAAAAATCAAACAGAGATTAACTATGAGTGAATTTTATTAAACCATCTAAGCCAAAAATTGTTACAGAAGACTATTTAGTTACCTTTGAAAACTTTTTTTTTAAATTCATAATACAAAAAAAATGAGCATTTCTGTTAATAAAATGGTCACTTTAAGCTATATACTTAAAGCCGACAACAAAGAAGGAGAAATAATTGAACAGACAACAGTTGAGTCTCCACTACAATTCGTATATGGAATAGGCATGATGTTGCCAATGTTCGAATCGAATCTCACAGGGTTAAAACAAGGCGATGATTTCGAAATGACACTAGAAGCAAAAGATGCTTATGGCGAAATTGATGATACAGCAATTGTTGATCTTGAAAAAGATATTTTCTTAATTGATGGTGTTTTCGAATCTGAACGTTTTGCAATTGGCAGCCAAATTCCAATGCAAACAGCAGACGGACACCGAATGAATGGTACCGTAGTTGAAGTATCTGACGATGCTGTAAAAATGGATTTCAACCATCCTCTTGCTGGTGAAACTCTTTATTTTGAAGGCAAAATCATCGAAGTTCGCGATGCCACAGAAGAAGAACTAGCTCCAATGATGGGCTGTGGATGTGGCTCTGGTTGTGGATGCGACTCTGACAGTTGTGGCGACGATGAATGCGCTTCCGACTCTTGTGGTTGTGGTTCTGGTGGTTGTCACTAAAAAATTCTTTAGTCAATCAACCTCAAAGTATCGATAATCTGATTACAACATACAATACTTATATTGTATGTTGAATGAGGTTTAAAACGGCTACAAGAATAAATTACTAAAACAAGCATATAATCAATAACTTATAATAAGAATATACTTGTGAACAGTTTCGGAAATATTTTCAGGATAACAACATTTGGCGAATCTCATGGTGCAGGTATTGGCGGCATTATTGATGGTTGCCCAGCAGGGCTAACTATTGATATTGATTTTGTACAATCGGAACTCGACCGAAGAAAACCAGGTCAGTCTAAAATTACCACTCAACGAAAAGAGTCAGATTCTGTTGAATTCTTTTCTGGTATTTTTGAAGGACAAACAACTGGCACTCCAATCGGCTTCTTGGTTCGCAATCAAGATCAGCACTCTAACGATTACAACAACCTGAAAGATGTTTTCAGGCCATCTCATGCCGACTATACCTACATTCAGAAATATGGAGTGCGCGATCATCGTGGAGGTGGCCGTTCATCGGCAAGGGAAACCATTGCCCGTGTTGTTGGTGGTGCTATTGCCAAGCAGCTTTTGTCGCAACTGAATATTTCCATTCAAGCTTACGTAAGCAGTGTAGGGACTATTTCGCTCGAAAAACCTTATCAGGAACTTGACCTGACAAGAACAGAGGAAAATATTATTCGTTGTCCTGATGCTGAAACTGCCGAAAAAATGATTGCCCGTGTTGAACAAGCCGGACAAGATCATGATACGGTTGGAGGAACTATTTCGTGTGTCATTAAAGGTGTTCCTGCCGGATGGGGTGTTCCTGTATTCAATAAACTACATGCCGATTTGGGCTTTGCAATGCTGGGTATCAATGCGGTAAAAGGTTTTGAATACGGTTCAGGTTTTGAAGGCACTAAACTTAGTGGTTCTGAGCACAATGATATATTTGTGAATGAAAATGGAACAGTTAAAACTGTAACCAATCATTCTGGCGGAATTCAGGGTGGGATTTCAAACGGTCAGGATATCTATTTCAGCGTAGCATTCAAACCTATTGCGACACTGCTTAAAGAGCAGAAAACCATAGATAAAGACTTGAACGAAACTACCATTAACCCTAAAGGTCGCCATGATGCGTGTGTTTTACCACGCGCAGTGCCCATTGTTGAAAGCATGGCAGCGTTGGTTTTGGCCGATCATTTCATGATGAGCAAACAATCGAAAATGTAATCAATAAATACTATTGAAATTAAATGTCCGAAGAGTTTCTTTGGACATTTTTTTTTCGAAAATATTCAGATCACACTGAACTCCTTTAAATATCACAACAACATCTACCTTTCCTACTTCTTCAATTGTTACAAGAGTTTTTTATAAACCCATTTTTTAACTATTTTTAGCCCCCTCAATTCCATGCAAATAATAATAAATCATGTCTAAAGAATACACTACTGATTTTCAGGTTGATTTCGGCCCTGATGGACAAAAACTATTGCCTGTAGTTACACAAGATTTTCACACAAAAGAGGTACTTATCCTTTCGTTCGTAAACAAAGAAGCATTCGACGAAACTGTTCGGAGCCGTTATGCTACTTACTGGAGCCGCAGTAGGAATGAACTTTGGAAAAAAGGGTTAACATCGGGCGATATGCTTCGTATTGAAGAGATCCGCATAAACTGTGAGCAAAATTCCTTCCTGTTTTTGGTAACTCCAGAAGGAAAAGGTGCTTGTCATGCAAAAAAAGACAACAATATGCCATATCACTCATGCTATTACCGCAAACTGAATGACAACGGAACTCTCGAAGTCACAGAACAATAAACTACCATGGAAAACAATAAACTTACTATAGGAATGCCGGCCGGGTCGCTGGCCAATGCAAGCCGCGGTGGAAACCTGATCAAACTTCTTGAAGACTCGGGCTTCGAAACCAAGGGCTACGAAGAAGGTGGCCCTAGTACATTTAAAACAGTAAATTTCCTTTATGGTTGGGATGGCCGCCCACAGGAATTCAGTTCACAACTTGCCCTTCAGGAACTTGATGTTGCCATTGCCGGCGACGACTGGATTGAAGAACGGATCATCGAATTCAAGCTAGAATATAATACTGATATTCAACTCGAAAAAGTATTGCCACTTAATCGTGGTGGCGTTCGTTTGGTTGGTATTGTAAAAGGCGACTCCCCTTTCGATACCACCGAAGCTTTCCTTACCGACTTAGTTTCAAAAAAACAACTTCTTACAGTTGTAACCGAAATGCCATATCTAGCATTGCACTGGGTACGCGAAAGCCTTCGTAAAATTGGCAAACTCGAAGAATACAACGACTTCTCGGTACAGAAATATAAAACCCCTTCGCGCATCGAAAAAGGTGTATTGATTTACGAAACCTGGGGAAAAACTGAATCGAAAGTATTGAACAATGGCGCCGATTTTGGCTTGGAAATCACCCAGTCGGGAAGCGCTATTCGCAACTATGGACTGAAAATTATCGAAACAGTTTTCAAATCGCAAACCAGCATCTGGATCAACCCTGCATTAAAAGAGAATGAAGAAAAATTCGAGTTGCTGCAAATGTTCCTGCTCAACATCTACGGATCGATTAATGCTGAAAACAAGGTTCTTGTATCATTCAATGTTGCGAATGACAAACGCGAAATGGTAGATAAATATCTTTCAGAAAACAACCTTTTTGCCGACGAACCTACAATGAGCATTGGAAAAACCTATACCGTTTACAGTATCCAGGTAGAAACTAACGGAGAGAAAACTCCGTTGGCAATGATCCGCTATCAGTTAGCAAAATTGGGAGCAACCAACATCGACACGTTGCCAATACAGTCGTCTATTCCAAGCATCGACACAATAAAAATCTAACAAATGGGGAGGATTTTGGCAATCGATTATGGCAGAAAACGGGTTGGTATAGCAGTTACCGATCCGCTAAAGATGATTGCCAATAAACTCACCACCGTTAGTGCGCATGAGGTTTTCAACTTTTTATCTGATTATTTTTTGAAGGAAAAAGTTGATTTAGTTGTGGTTGGATATCCAAAAACCTTGCGCGACGAACCTTCAGAATCAATCAGGTACATTAACCCATTTTTGAAACAATTTCAAAAAAAATTTCCTGAGGTTAAACTTGAACTGGTAGATGAACGTTTTACTTCGAAAATGGCATTTCAAACCATGATCGATGCAGGGTTGAAAAAGAAAGACCGGCAAAACAAAGAGCTGGTAGATGCTGTAAGTGCAACCATTATCCTGCAATTTTATTTAGAACAACAACGAAATTTAAACAGATAAGATGATTTTACCAGTTACCGTATACGGCGACCCGCTTTTAAGAAAAATTGCTCAGCCAATCGACAAAGATTATCCAGAGTTAAAGCAACTAATTAAGGATATGTTCGAAACCATGTACCATGCAGATGGCGTTGGTTTGGCTGCTCCTCAAATTGGCCATTCTATACGCCTTATTGTGATTGATGGTTCGCCAGCTGCCAGCGATGAAGAACCAGAAATGGCTGATTTCAAGAAAGTAATGATCAACCCGGTGATTCTTTCGGTTTCGGGCGATCTATGGTCGTTTGAAGAAGGTTGCTTGAGCTTGCCAACTATTCACGAAAACGTTTATCGCGAAGATGAGGTGACAATCAAGTACTACGACGAAAATTGGGTAGAGCATACTGAAACTTATAGCGGATATGCAGGGCGCATTATTATGCACGAGTACGATCACCTTGAAGGACTCCTTTTTGTCGATCACATTTCCCCTCTCCGAAGGCGATTATTGAAGAGTAAATTGACTTCGATAAGCAAAGGAAATGTAAAAACCGACTATCGAATTAGGACCCCAAAATAATTTCATACGTAAAATCTAACAGTTCATCTTCAAAAAAAGGGCTTTCAACAAAAAGATGAAAAAAACGATACACCGCCTTTTGCAATATCATAACTTTAACTGGATTGAAAGCCCGGTTAAACATATTGCAAAAGGTTCCCATTCTGAAATTCGCTGTAGCTTTTTTGTTGGGAATTATAATCAGAGATAGTTTTACCTCCTTCCCTGCAGTTGCCCTTGTTTCAATTATTGTATTTTTCCTTCTGGCTTTTGTCTTCTTTTTCCTTTCCGAAAAATCGTTTCTTTACTCAAAACTATACGGGTTCACTGTAATCTTGTTTTTCATTTTCTTCGGAATATCATACAACCATCTTTATAAGTCAATATTTTTCAACGACATAATTCCTGAAAAAGGAATCTTCACCGGACTTGTATTAGAAGAGTCGCCAACCACCCGCAACCGCATGAAATACACCGTTAAACTTGATCGGGTTCAGTGCGAGCATTCAACAAAAAAAGTATCAGAGAAGATTTTGGTATATTCTTCAGATAGTATCGCCAATCTTAAAATCGCCCCGGGAAAAAGGATCACTTTTAATGGCTGGGTCAATGAAATTTCTAACAGCAACAATCCTGGAGATTTCAACTACAAGCGATACCTGAACCTTTTGGGAATCAGATATCAATGCTATGTCAAATCGGGTATTGAAATTACAGGTTATAATCATCTAAACCTTAGGGTTAGCGCACTAAACATGAGAGCTAAGATGCTTGAAAAATATGCCGAAGCAGGAATTTCGGGCGATGAATTTGCAGTACTGGGGGCTTTAACGTTAGGCGAACGAAACTTTATAAGCAACGACATCAAAAATAGCTACATTGCATCAGGCACAATGCACATTTTGTCGGTTTCGGGCTTGCATGTTGCAATTATATACATGATTATTAATTTCTTACTCGCCAAACTCAACAAAAACAAAAGATTAAAACTGCTGAAAGTTGTAATTATTGTTGTGTTCTTGTGGGTTTATGGTTTTATTACCGGATTATCGCCATCGGTACTGCGTTCATGTGCAATGTTTTCATTTATTGTTATTGGCGAAAATCTTAACCGAAGAACAAATACCTATAATACACTGGCTACATCGGCTTTCGTCTTACTGCTTATAAACCCAACGTTAATCTACGATATCGGGTTTCAATTATCATATCTTGCAGTTGCCAGCATTGTGTTCTTCCAGCCAAAGCTCACCGCTCTTATAAAAGTTGAAAATAAGTTTTTAAAGTATTTCTGGGAATTGATAACCGTATCACTGGCAGCTCAATTGGGAACGACACCAATCAGTCTGTTCTATTTTCATCAATTCCCCTCGTATTTCCTCATAAGCAATATATTAGTCGTTCCTCTGTCGGGGTTCGTTCTTTACTTTGCATTTGCATTTTTCTGCTTGTCGTGGATCCCTTTGCTCTCAAGCCTTCTTGCATTCATCTTGAAAATCAATGTATTTCTACTAAATTATTCGGTTCAGGCAATCGAATCAATCCCCGGCTCTGTAATTCATGGGCTTTGGATATCGGGGTTAATAATGATACTTTTTTATGCACTAATTGGTTCATTCTCGGCTTTTTTCATTCTAAAAAAAGGAAAATACCTAATTGCATCACTTTCTGTTATGGTTGTATTGGCAGGTATAAATTGCATGAACGCAATTGAAAGGCAGAAACAAAAGGTTGTTATCGTATATAACAACTACTCTGAACCGTTGATCAGTTTTATCGACGGGGAAAACCATTATTACTTCACAACGAATGACACAATAAGCGACTATTCAAAAAGGATACTAAAATCAGTTTCGAGCCAATTTCAAACTACTGAAGCAATTTTTATGAATGAGAATGCTGAAACAGATGATCTGATCAAGAAAAACAAGTACACTCTTTTCAATAAAGTACTGGTTAATCTGGAGGATATTTCACCTCAAAAAACAGACAACAAGCTTTTCGACGTAATAATTGATTGGAAGAAACTTACAATTAATATGGAAAGCGCAAGAAAATTCAAACTTCGCAAAATCAAAAATGGCAGCATTACACCTTTAAAAGACTTTAAATCAGATCAAAGTCACAATCTAAAAAACGACGGTGCTTTGATATTGATTTTATAAAACAGACTTATCAAAAATCACAATCGCAGAGTTTGCACCACACAAAATCTTCCATACTCCTTCCTTCTAATAAATAAAAAGCAAATCATTTCATGATGGATAAAGTTTAATAAATTAGCTAATTAATTAAAGTGAAGGAATTTCAAAATCTACTTCAATTCTGTTGAATAATATTGCAAGATTACTTTACTTTGTGCGCTTAAAAAATTCGAAAAATGAAAGTTGTAATTGCAGGAGCAGGTGAAGTTGGAACACACTTAGCCAAAATGTTAAGTAGTGAAAATCATGATATTGTACTTCTCGACGAAGACGACAAAAAGCTTGAGAAACTTGCAAATCAGGTTGATCTTTTAACTGTTTGTGGTTTTGCGAATTCAATAAACGATTTAAAAGAAGCCGGAATTGCTAAAGCCGACTTGTTTATTGCTGTTACCCCTTTCGAGTCAAGAAATGTTTTGGCTTGTATATTAGCCAAAGACCTTGGAGCGAAAAAAACACTGGCAAGAATCAACAATGCCGAATACCTCAAAAGAGTTAATAAGCCTAAATTTATTGAGCTTGGCGTTGACGAATTAATATACCCAGAAACTCTTGCTGCTAAAGAGATTATAGCTTCGGTAAAACAACCAGGAGCACGCGTAACCCATGAATTTTCAGGAGGCAACCTGCTGCTGTTGGGGTTCAAGATCAGAGAAAATGCACCAATAAATAACAAATCTCTCAATGAACTGGGAAGTGTGTCGGAAGAGTTCAGAGCCGTTGCCATAACACGCGGAGATAAAACTATAATTCCAAGCGGAAAAGATATGATCATTGCTGAGGACATTGTATACTTTGTAACAACACGTCCGGCCCTGCTCGATCTTTATGAAAAAACAGGAAAAAAATTCTTCGGAGTTAAGAATATCATGATTTTAGGGGGAAGTAGAATCGCCCAGAAAACCGCCGAAGAACTTAGCGGTCAATTCAACGTAAAAATCATAGATTTCGACAAAGAACGTTGCCAAAAAATTGCCGATCAGCTCAACGATGTACTTGTTATTAATGGCGATGGCCGCAACCTTGAACTGCTAAAAGAAGAAGGAATAGAAAAAATGGATGCATTTGTAGCTGTTACAGGAAATTCGGAAACCAATATTCTTACCTGTCAGCTCGCCAAAAAAATGGGGGTAAAACGCACCGTAGCCGAAATTGAAAACATCGATTTCATTAGTCTTGCCGAACAAGTTGGCATTGGAAGCGTTATCAACAAAAAGTTCATTGCAGCCAGCTTTATTTACAGATACTCGATGAACTCTGAGATTTCAAGCATTAAATGCCTTTCGTCTACAGATGCAGAAGCCGTTGAAGTAATTGTAAAGAAGGATTCGATTGTTACCCGCATGTTAGTAAAAGATCTTGATTTCCCTGTTGATGCTAAAATTGGAGGTGTTATTAGAGGCGAGCATGGTTTTATTGTAAAAGGCGACACTCAAATACTTGAAGGAGATAAAGTTGTAATTTTCGCCTTGCCTTCTGCAATTAAAAAGATTGATAAATTTTTCAAATAGCGTTACATGCTGAACCTAAAAATCATATTTCGCACTTTAGGGTTTTTAATTCTGGGTGAAGGATTATTTATGCTCCTCCCCTTTTTAATTTCGATATTATATGCCGAAAATGATTCGCTATATTTTCTTTATTCTTCGCTAATTACACTCGCTTCTGGGGCACTGCTCTATTTTCCGACATCAAAAGCTGTCAAAAATATAGGGAAACGAGATGGATACATTATTGTTTCTTTAATCTGGATCCTGTTTTCAATATTCGGAAGCCTACCCTATTTGATGAGCAACTCCATCACAACTTTATACGATGCATTCTTCGAATCAATGTCAGGATTCACCACCACTGGAGCCACAATCCTTGGCAACATTGAAGAGATGTCTCATGGCATACTTTTTTGGCGAAGTCTTACACAATGGATTGGCGGAATAGGAATTATTTTCATGTCGCTGGCTATTTTGCCCACTTTTGGCATTTCCGGAATGTCGCTATTACCTTCAGAACCATCAGGAATAACTGTAAATAAAGCAAATCCGAAAATTATAAACACCGTTAAGTTCATCTTATTAATCTATATTGTTCTTACTCTTTCTGAATCAATTTTACTTTTCTTTGGAGGGATGAATTTTTTTGATGCTGTTTGTCAATCATTTGCAACAATTTCAACAGGAGGCTTTTCAACCCGACAAAGCAATATCGCATACTGGAACTCACCATTTATTAATTACACCTTAATATTTTTCATGATTTTGGGGGGAACCAACTTTTCGTTGATCTATTTTTCACTTAAAGGATCACCCGGCAGAATGTTGAAGAACGATGAATTCAAATCGTACATTTCATTGATCCTCATATTTTCCATTATTATAGGTGTTGGATTATATCTTACGTCATCCATTGGAATTGGAAGTGCAATCGAAAATTCTCTTTTTCAGGTTGTTTCAGTTATTTCAACCACCGGATTTGTAACAAACAACTACCTACAATGGAATCAATTACTGTTGTTATTACTATTTTGCCTCATGTTTATTGGGGGAACGGTAGGTTCAGCCGCTGGTGGGCTGAAGGTAATGAGGATTGTATTGCTTGGGAAAAATTCGTATCATGAATTAAAGCGTCTGATTCACCCTAATGCAATTATGCCAATTCGTTGTAATCAACGATCAATAAGCACACAAATCATTGCTAACCTGTTAGTATTCTGTTTTTCATACATCACCATATTTCTCCTGGGAAGTCTTGTCTTAATGTTGTTAGATACCGATTTTCTAACCGCAATGGGGTCGGTTGCTTCTTGTTTGGGAAACATTGGGCCAGGACTAGGGCACACCGGTTATATTGAAACGTACAGCCACATTTCTCCGTATGGCAAAATATTACTAAGTCTTATTATGCTACTTGGACGAGTTGAAATCTTTGGCATACTAGTAATCTTTTCACCATATTTCTGGAAACAATAAAGTTCACCACTATTTTTATATAACTTTGGTGTTCAAATAGAACACATTATGCTTATCAAACTATATGAAGAAAACACTGAGCAACGAAGGGTTGATCAGATTGTAGATATTCTTAGAAGCGGCGGTATAATTATTTACCCTACTGATACTGTTTATAGTATTGGCTGCGACATTACCAAAGAGAAAGCGGTTGAAAAAATAGCGAAGCTCAAAGGAATCAAAATCGAAAAAGCTCATTTCTCGTTCATTTGCCACGACCTAAGCCATTTATCAGACTATACACGCCCTATCCCAAACAATGTTTTCAAACTCATGCGGCGAAACCTTCCCGGGCCATTTACATTCATTCTTGAAGCCAACAGCAATGTACCCCGTTACTTCAAAGGGAAAAAGAAAACCATCGGGATACGTGTACCTAACAACAGCATTATCAGAGAAATTGTAAGAGAATTAGGAAACCCTATCTTTTCAAGTTCAATTCATGATTCAGACGAAATTATTGCATACACAACCGACCCTGAACTCATTCACGAAGAGTGGAGCGAAAAAGTTGATGTTGTTATCGACGGCGGTTATTGTGGCAACGAAGTTTCAACAATAATCGACTGCACTAATAACGAAATTGAGATTGTTCGCGAAGGCAAAGGCGAACTTATTTGGTAATAAACTTGCGGCCTTTGTTCAGTTTTGAGAAATAAAAATGGGTTTTGCCCCTTAGAACAAAACCCATTCTTCTTGCATATTCTTTACTCTCTTAAGACTTATTATTACGATCGTAAATCAAATCGCCTGGAGTCTGTTTGAATATTCTATTTATAATTACACTGAAAGCGTAATAGTTTACTGAGGTTAACACTAAAACCGAAATCCATGTGTAGTTATTGAATAAATCGAAATACAAATTCTTTTCGACAGCAACAGGCGATAAAAGATCGATTACGAAATAAACAAACCCTAAATACCCTACAACTCCGGCCAAAATCAATGCAAGCAGAAGAGGAAGTAACACAAATATGTACATCATTCCAATGTAAATACGTTTAATATCAATACCAAAGGCCTTAAACGTACCAATGTTTTTCTTTATCGTATTCAAGTGGGTACTCAAAATATTCGATAAGAAAATATTGATCATCAACACACTGAACCCAATAAGAATGATAGACATTAAACCTGTTAACTTGCTAACGAAATTGTAGTTTTTCATCTGCTCAATTTTCGACATCTCAAGTTTGATTTCAGAGTCTTCTGCAAACTTTTCTGCAAATTCATCGACCTTACTTAAGTCGTTGAAATTAACAGCGATATAATCAAATCGTCGAGAGCTCGACAACTCCTGATTCTGATAATACGATTGAACAAATTCATTGTCTTTGATCTTTTCTTTTGCAACAAAAGCTTTTATTTCATCCGACTCCCTAAACGAAGCATAGAGCTCATCAATCTGTTCAATCAAAATATCTTCAGAATAATTAAAAGAAACCTGAAGATAATAAAGTGATTTATAAGAATATGGATGCTTATACACATCAATGGCATTTACCTCAAGCATACCACCTTCTTCCCAATAGCGAGTAAAATAGTTTTCGCAGATTGTTCTAAACTCCTCTGACTTAGTTGAATCTAAAACGATATAAGAATAGAGTTTCTTATTATCTTTAAAAAGGAACTGATCTCCCAATAAGTTATAATTGTTGTAAAAATGCTGGGTTGCCATAAAATCAATTCTCTCGCCAGGCAATTTATCAACAATAGCACGAACCGGAACCGGAATTAATCTTCCATCTCTCATCTTACGATAAATGAAAGCTGGTTCTTCGGAGCATTCCATCTTTTTGAGGAAATTGCGGGTTACAATAATTGAATAATCTCCTTCATTAGCAAAAGCATCACCCGTTGCATTATTGATTTGGCCATCAACAATGGTATTTACAAGAGGATCATTATACGGAATTGAGCGTCCATCAACACCTCTGTTGGGGCTTTCGGGCAAATCGCCTTTAAAATAAGCAGTCCATTTATTATAACCAACGATAGAATCATATCGATATTTCTGCTGAAGCGAATCGGCATTATAATAGTCAATAGTTCTGTTTGCATTCCTGTTAGTATTAGGAATCGGGGCGCTAATTGACCTTACAAAAGGATCTTCCATTTTATCTTTCAGGTACTTCATACTGCCGCTTGAAAAACCAATTGCAAGAAATGTAAAGAACAAAATGACCACAATAAGCCAGAAATTCTTGTTTTTCTTTCCCAGCAACTCTCTACTTTCATTGCGATAGAAAAGATGCTTAAAATCGTGAGGTATTGGGTAAAACTGAATCCAACTTTGTTTCAGTTTGAACTTTGCAAACAACGTATATTTCACATTCACCCAGTCCCAAGCAACACAAAGTCGATAAAAGACCTTAGGAATAATATCTTTAAGTGGAGAATATCTCAAGTTGTTAAACAACTCAGAATCTTCATTTGTATCTTTAACAACAATTCGAGTAATCTTCTTGATCCTTGTTGAAAAATAATCCGCAATTTTTTCGATAAAAGAACTTATTAAAGGAGCTACAGACAACACAAGCCAAGGCAAGAATCCCAAAATACTTTGAAACGCAGACCCTCTACCTCCAAACTCTTGTTGCTCAATACTTCCCGTTTCATCAGACGAAGATTTATCGCGATGGCCTTCAACAGCAGTTTTAAACTTAAGATCCTGAATTGTACGTATTACGTCATTAATTTTTACATCGGCTTTTCGAATTTCGCCATGTGCAAATTGTTTGACCCATTCTTTAATATTTGGAGTTAAAATTCCCTTTTCTTCAAACTTTTGCTCTAACCAGATTTGGTATTCATTTTTTGATGACTCAGGAAAATCAGCCTCTGTTTCCATCACAATCTGTTGCGATGACATGCTTTCCTTTATTTCCTCAAAAAAATCTTCAGAGACATTATTATCCGAAAGGTGCATTAGAATTCGCAAATAGCTTTCGGTATCGGAGTTCAACAACAACTCAATCTCTTTCTGAATTTTCAGTTGTTGCCTGCGAGATTCAGACCATTTTAGCTTATCTCTGTCGAAAATGAAATGTGGGTCAATAATTGAGACGCCGCTTTCACGCTTAGAAAGCACAATAATGCGGTCGGCAAAATCGAGAGTAAGCGGAATATTGTGAGAAACGATGATCACACTAACATTTTGGCGCTGATTGTTTACGAAATCGCGAACAAAATGCATCAATTTAACAGAATTGAAATGGTCAAGGTTTCCAGTTGGCTCGTCACCGAAAAGGACTGTAAATTCGGGGTTTATAGCACGAGCAAAAGCCAAACGTTGACGCTCGCCACCTGAGAATTCGAATGGTTTCTTTGTATATGAAAGACTAGTAACACTTAGGTTTTTTACTAACGATTCAATGGCATTAAAATAAGCTTCCGATTCGGGTTTGTTCTGAATAAGCTCAGTTAAACCTACATTTTCGAGCGCTGTAAAATTAGGCATCAGGTTTGTACTCTGAAAAATGAAACTATAGTACAACATCCTGATTTTGTATCGATCGGCCTCTTGATCTTCACCCCAAATATCTGCTAAATCATATTCTTCGTCGTCTGTTGGATAAAATTTTATAATTGAACTTTCTTTATCAACAGTCTTAGTCATCAGCCCAAGAGTTTCGAGCAATGTACTTTTACCAGAACCTGATGGGCCTAAAAGAACAGTAATTTTTCTTTTGGGTATGATTAGATTTTTTGCTTCGAGTACAGGTTGAGAATTGACATAGGCACAACTTAATTTTTGAATATCAAAAAGTATGTCTTTGCGATCGTAATTTTCGCTGTGTAAATTATCTGCCATTAGTCCTATTTCTTATTTGATATAATCCTTATAAAGGGTCTCGATAAAATCTGTATCCCCAAATTCTTTCGAGTTATGAGGGAAAATCCTAGAGTCGATCCAATAATGTTTTACACCACAACCGGTACCCATAGGTATTCTGAAAGTGGCTTTATAATTATTGTATTCATTTTTATATCCCTTGAAATAATCTGCAAATTTCTGTTTGAAAGATGGGTCTTCTTCTACTTTTCCGCCTGACAACTGGAACAAATACTCGTTAAAAATTGTCCATCTATGATCATCGTAAAAGTCGCCAGTAAGTAGATTTTGCCCATCAAAAATACTTTGAATATGCCCCTTTGTTATACACCAGTCGATCAAATACTCATAAAGCATTTTATCGGGAAAGCGGTCAGGAGATGTAACATCCGAAAGTTTAATGCTCCTATATTTTTCTTTTCCACCCCAACCTGTAAGAATTGCAGAAAGTGTATAGAGGCTTAACGAGTCAACAGCTTCATTAACTTCAGGAAAATAACCAAGAATATCGACTAGAATTTCTTGCCATCCATAAACTATATATGAGCGCGACTCATTTGAAGAGAGGGCTTGCTCGTCGGTTGGAATAAGCCTTTCGAGCGACTTCTTAATTGAATACAAATCATCTTGCGACATCAACAAAACATCCTGATAAATTGGATTGCGAACACCCGTTTCAAATCGTTTGGTATAGCCTGTACTATAAACTTGACCATTTTTTTGGAACACGATATTGAGTTTATCTTGAGGAATATTGTGATCTTTCAATTTATCGATAAAAACTTGTATTTGCCTTGCATCTGAACCAGATATTTTGCCATTCAAATAAAGCGAAACATTATCAAGTTGTTCATTCACCTTACCTTCAATCATGTTCAGCTGAGTGGTGATTTCATTTCCAAGAACATTTGGGTGTAAACTACCACCATCAGGGGCTTTCTTTAAATAGCCCGGAATACCCAAGTTCGGAGAAACCTCACGAATATCCTTTCCTCTGCTAACAATCGCAGTTGTTGCAGATGTTCCGTCGGGTGAACGTTTTACTGCAACATCACGAAGTAAATCTTCTACTTGGCTACGAAAAGCATCGTATGCAGGTTTTGTGTCAGCAACTATTTGATGATGAGCTTGAATTGCAAAGAGATTAATATTTTTCCTTACCATCAAATTAACCAAATCTTGATGAGCAACATTAGTAAACTCAGGTACGCTTTTTCCTGCACAATCGGTATAGGTTGTACGTTTGTGATTTCCACAATCGCCAATCAAAATCACAAAATTCGATTCACCTGCCGGAGGGTCAAAACGCTCTATTGCTTTCTTTATTCCATAATAAACAGCCTCTTCCGGATCATTATTGCATTTATTATAAGTTGGTGTCAAATAACGAGTTAACAATGTATTTATCCCATTGTAGTTCGAAGAAAGATCGCGTGTGAAATTTATTGCATTAGCATTTCCTTCTGAAGCATCGCGATATAAAAGAGCACCAAACTTATAGTTATTCTGTCCTTTAAGAAGTGTTTTTGTTGTTGTTTTTAAAGCGTTTTGAATTGCCTGTGAAAATGGAACCATGCTGCTGGTTGCATCAATAACGAAAATGATATTAACATTTCGCATAGATGCAGACATTGAATCTATAACATGCTTAATGTTAGCAAATTCGGTACTTGAAAGAGATTTTCCATTTTCAGAACGAAGCTCCCCTATAACACCAACTTTCGAAAGCCCGTTGGTTACATCAAGAACAGGAAAACGGTCAATTTCACCAATTGCTCTGCCTTTTAAAGCCGCTGGTTCTTCATAAACAGTTTCTCCGGTTAGCGTTTTTGCGGAGTAAATCTTAGCATTTTTTTGCGACGACTTTCGTTCTGCAACAGCTTTGTCGTCCCAGTTAACTTCATAAGCTAAACGGTGATTCCACGCAGTTGTTTGAGATTTTAAAACCCAACCTCTAATTAATTGAGGGTCGTTGTTAAAATCAGAAATTTCAGGAATATCGCCTAAAAGATATGCCGTAGCAGTTTCTTTATAAACGTAATTAATTTGATAAACTAAAGCCGAATTGATTGAGTCGGATGGGCTACACCTTGGGTGCGAATAAAATTCAGGTATTCTCCTGATTTGATTATCAGCACCTAAAATATTAAGTACCATTGCTTTTTTATTGAAGATACCCCCTTTAAATTCAGGTAGGTTTACATCTCTTGTTTTCAAACAAGTTCGCCACAAAAGCATGTTGTCTTTTTTAATCCAACTAGCTTTTGACGCTGCACCATCTTTCAGATTTCCTCTAACATCTGCATCGTTAACGCTAATCACCCTTACAGAGCTTTCAGTTTCATCAATAACGTACATCGGAGTCATAAAATCAAGCTTTCTGCCGTTCGCACTATTACAAGCTTTATCTGAATATAGAGGGTTGTTAGGCCGATCAGAAAAGACGACCCACAACTCACCCTCTTTCGTTTTGCCGGGCAAAGAGGCTGATGCGTTATCCATGGGCATTGTATATTTCCCCGGGGTATTTTTTACTGTACTTTGACTTTGAGCTGTGTTTACCACAAAAGACAATAAGAAAAGTACCCCAACAAATACTAACGTTTTCTTCATAATGCTGTTTTTTGTCAAAAAAAGCGCTGATTTACGCTATCTTAATCTCTAAATAAACCAGTTTTTATAGATTTTTCAAAGTTAGAATTTATAAAAAACAATTGAAAATTTGATCGGATAAAAATCCAGTTTAATATAGAAATTAAAGATAAAGCAAATCACGACATTCTACTTTTTTAAACACAATTTTCTTAAAAAAATAGAATGATTTGCTCTTGTAATGAAGATAAACAAAGATAAATGCAAGGATAGAATACACTTACGCAGAAAATTATCAGAAACTTTGCATTTTGTGTAGTTTTGAATACTCACCATTAAGTTTTATAAGCTCGTTGTGAGTGCCTTTTTCCACAATTTCGCCTTTCTTAAAAACGCAAATCAAATCGGCATTTTTTATTGTTGATAAACGATGGGCTATCACAATTGAAGTTCTGCTTTTCATTAAATTTAGCAAAGCTTCTTGAACAAGTTTCTCTGACTCAGTGTCTAGCGAAGATGTTGC
>Ga0209373_10002098_pt1 | contig 20900 bp, 20 predicted proteins | sample Higcelweek5metaG_FD_187173 | JGI IMG/M metagenome (GOLD analysis project Ga0209373, IMG submission 187173) | Freshwater pond sediment microbial communities from the University of Edinburgh, under environmental carbon perturbations - High... | ecosystem: Environmental > Aquatic > Freshwater >... | reverse complement strand
TCGACCTGAACGCCGGGCATTCCGTATGCCTGCGATTTTATGGCGATCCCTTTGGAAGCCGTCTGCATCCTGAATGGTACCGATATGGCGAATTGGTTGTTCTGGACCACAAATACCACCGGAACTTTCCAAACGGCAGCAAAGTTCAACGCTTCATGAAAATCTCCCTCTGAGGTGCCGCCATCGCCGACAAAGGCAAAAACCACCTCGTCGAGTTTCTTGAATTTTATGGCATATCCAATGCCCGCCGCATGTTGTAGCTGCGATGCTATCGGAACCGATATCGGTAAAAGATGATTGGCTTGCGGCCACGAATTGCCCTCTTCATATCCCATGAAATAGAGGAAGATATCTTTAAGGGTAGCTCCTTTGGCCAGCCAGGCGCCCATTTCCCTGAAGGCCGGAACCAGCCAGTCGTCATGGCGCATCACCTGTGCGGTGGCGCCGTGAATGGCTTCCTGGCCAAAGTTGGGCGGATAGGTGAATATCCGGCCCTGGCGCTGGTAGCTTACGGTCATGTGATCGGCAGTGCGGGCAAAAAGCATGTCATGGTAGGCTTTTACCAGCTGTTTGTCGTCGATGACGGGCATATATTTATCTGAAAGAATCCGGCCATCATCATCCATGATCCGGAACATCTTGCTTTTAGTTACATCAAATTGTTTCAACATCTCAATAATTGTTATTGTAGATGTTAAACACCAGTCAGTAAGTTTTGTTCTGGATTATGAAGCGGCTATCCGGGCAATATTTATGATGACTTCAGTAGCCTTTTTCATCGATTGCACGGGGATGAATTCGAACCGGCCGTGGTAGTTGTGCCCGCCTGTGAAAAGGTTCGGGGTAGGGAGGCCCATAAATGAGAGCTTTGATCCGTCGGTGCCGCCCCGGATGGGGATGATCATTGGTTCCACGCCAGCCATTTTCATGGCCTGAGCTGCCAGTTCAACGATATGGTAAACCGGCAGAATTTTCTCTTTCATATTGTAATACTGATCGCGGACCGATGCCTTCACGGTACCGGCTGGATATTTTTTATTGAGCTGTGCAGCTATTTGGGCAAGCAGGTTTTTGCGCTCGGTAAACCGATCAAAATCGTGGTCGCGGATGATGTAATCCATACGGGCCTTCTCAACCGTGCCTTCGATACGTGAGAGGTGAAAGAAACCTTCATACCCTTCTGTCTTTTCCGGCCTGTCGTGCACGGGTAACAACGAATGCAGGTCGATAGCTACCTGAAGGGCATTGATCATTTTGCCTTTTGCAGTGCCGGGGTGCACATTCCGACCCTGAATATGGAATACCACCGCCGCAGCATTGAAGTTTTCATACTCCAGTTCTCCAATCGGACCTCCGTCAACAGTATAGGCAAATTTTGCTCCGAACTTCTTCACATCAAACAGGTCGGCCCCGCGCCCAATCTCTTCATCCGGAGTAAATCCGATACGAATCTTTCCATGCGGGATTTCCGGGTGCCGGTGCAGGTATCCAATGGCTTCGAGAATCTCCGTTATGCCGGCCTTGTCATCGGCCCCCAACAGGGTACTGCCATCTGTAACAATCAAATCCTGACCGATATAATTCAGGAGTTCCGGAAATTCAACCGGACTTAAGCTGACCAGGGATGCCGGGTCAAGCGCGATTGTATCACCGGTGTATGCATGGATCAACCTAGGTTGAACATTTTTGCCTGAACAATCCGGACTGGTATCGAGGTGAGCGATAAAACCGATCGCGGGAACACTCCTGGTAACATTGGCAGGGAGCGTCGCCATGATATATCCGTTCCGGTCAAGCGAAATCTCGGTACATCCGACCTCCTCCAGATCTGCCAGCAACAAACGGGCTAAATCGATCTGGCCCGAACTGCTCGGACAATTAACGGATTTATTATCCGATTGTGTTTCGATCTTCGCATACCTGATAAAGCGCTCTGAGATGGAGTTGAGATTCAGCATAGCGCTAAAGTACAAAAACACTCATTCAATGACTACCCACTGCCCCCTTTTCTGTCCTGCCCGCGAAAGCGGGCACAACTTCCCTTCCCAACTCACCGCCCCCTTTTCTGTCCTGCCCGCGAAAGCGGGCACTACTTCCCTTCCCAACTCACTGCCCCCTTTTCTGTCCTGCCCGCGAAAGCGGGCACTACTCCGAATCCTCCACACTATCCACTTCTCCCAGTTCGGGCAAATAAACCGATGCTTCACCGGCCGGCAGTGACTCCACATTTTTAAGGCTTCGCTGGATGGCGCGGGTCCGCTTTCCAACCAACTCATCTAATTGTGAGGTTGCCGTATGCAAATTCTTTTGGGTCTTATCAAGCAGCTTGCCGAAATTATCAAATTCCGTTTTCACCGCGCCCAGTATCCGCCACACTTCACTGCTTCGTTTCTGGATCGCCAGCGTTTTGAAACCCATTTGCAAACTATTCAGAATGGCTGCGAGGGTGGTGGGGCCGGTGACGATAACCCGGAAATCACGCTGCAGTGTCTCCATCAGGGATGCCCGACGGATGACTTCGGCATAAACACCCTCGAACGGCAAAAACATGATCCCGAATTCAGTAGTGTTTGGCGGATCGATGTATTTATCCTTAATATCCTTCGCCATTTTCTTGATCGTGATCTCCAGTTTTTTCGATGCAGCTTCAATGGCTTCCGGATTGGCTGCTTCGTAGGCTTCACTGAGCTGAATATAATCCTCCTGCGGGAACTTGGCATCCATCGGCAGATATACAACACCGCCGTCATCGTCCTTGCCGGGCAGCCGGAGCGCAAACTCCACGATATCGGATGACCCTTTCTTGGTTCTAACGTTCGCCTCATATTGCTCCGGGGCAAGAATTTGCTCGAGTAGCATCTCCAGCCTGACTTCCCCAAGTCCGCCCCTCATCTTCACGTTGCTGAGTACTTTCTTCAACCCTCCGACATCCTGAGCCAGGGTTTGCATTTCACCCAACCCTTTCTGGACACTCTCGAGCTGCCTGCTGACCACCTCAAACGATTGACCGAGCCGCTCGTTCAGCGTTTTCTGGAGCTTCTCATCCACCGTCTCACGCATTTGCTCAAGCTTCTTCTCTGTACTGGCATTCAGCTCACTCAGCTTTTCCTCAACCTTGCTGCTGATCTTATCCAGCTGAATGACCATCTGGTCAGAAAACTCCTTCAGATTTTTGGTCAGCTCTTCCCGGCTGGCTTTGTGGCTCTCCGCCTGGTCTTTGGATATGCCACTCAGGGTTCCCAGAAAAGATTGCTGGAAAGTGGTGAGTGTATTGTTCAGTTCCTGACGGTTGGATTTTACCTCCTCTTTTACGGCCGACTCAATCCTGGATGTTGTTTTCTCGATCTCCGATAATAACTTGTCATGCTGGTCATCGGTTTTGACTGGCCTGAATGCAATGAGTAATCCAATGCAGACAATGACTAATACAATGGTGATTATCAACAGGATGGTTTCCATAGAGTCAAATGGTTTATGGTGAGTGAAGATAGGTTTTTCAAACGGGACTCCGAAAAAAAAAGAGACCGGGCCTGGACGGGCTCGGTCTCCTACAACTAACTAACACGAAAACTGACGAACTCACGATCAGATCATGAGTGTCATTTTTTCTTTAATGCTTTAATAGCTTCCATGGCTTTGGTATCAGCCGGATCAGCCTCAACAATTTTATTCCAGTAAATCAATGCCGAATCGCGGTATGCTTCAATCAGCGGCTTTTCAGCTTTAATGGAAGCATCCTCAAAACGCAGGTAATGGTAATATCCCAGATACTTGCGTGATTCAGCAATGTTGCTTTTTAATTTGGTCTGATTGGCTGTCGTATCCATGATCGACAATGCTTTTTCGTAAAAGGGTTTGGCCAGTCCCACTGAGGTTTCGGGATCTTTCAGCGCCTGGGTACGGGCCTGCCAGAAATAGCCTAAATAGTTGGTGGGCGAAAGTTCGTAGACCTTTGTGAAGAGCCTGGATGCATCTTCAATGTTTTGGGCACGCTGGATGGTATCCATGGTGCTATCCCGGCTGGATGCAACGCCATAGTACAGATAACCGATTTTGAAATAATCAACCTGTGTGGGCAGTTCCTTGTTGACCAGGTTTAACTCATAATACTTTGCAGCATTGCGGACATCTTTCTTTTTTTCATAGATCTTCGCTATTTGCTCATAAAGCACTCTGCGGGTGGTATCGATTTCGATGGCTTTAAGGTATTGGGGTACGGCCAATGAATCCAGGTTGTTCTTCATGAGCAACTGTGCATAGTATTCATAGTCAGATGAGATAGGTTCATCCGGACTTGCTTTTTCAAAGAAATTGCGGATTGAAGTCAAACCGTCTTCATATTTGCCGGTTTCAAAATCGCAATAGGCCTGAATACGGAGAAGTTTTGGATCCTGTACGTTTTCAGCCACCAGTTTGTTGATGATCTTTGAAGCAGCTTCAAAGTCCCGGTCCAGCACCAGAATTGAAGCATAACGGATCTGGTCACGAACATCAGGTTCAACAAGCGACATGTATTTATCATAAGATTCACGGGCGAGGCGGTATTTGTCGAAGCGCAGGTACGTTTCGCCAAGTTCGCGGTAAGCAGGTGCAAAGGTGCTGTCACATTCGATGGCTTTTTTCATCGAGTTGACGGCTTCATTCCAAATCCGGCCTTTCGAATAAACAATACCTGCTTTGAAATACGGGATTGGATTGTTTTTATCGAAATAGATTGCCTGCTTGTACTCATTGGAAGCATCTCCGGCTTGTCCCTGTTCCAGGTAGTGGTCACCCCTGAGGATATGTGCCTGAGGCCTCATGCCTTTCTGGTCCTGAGCCTTGAGAAGGAATTTTTCAGCCAGATCAAGCCGGTTCGGTTGCGGCTGCAGATACAGTTCTGCCATGCCAATGTTGTAAGCCGGGCTATTGCGGGAGAGCTGTGATGCGGTCTTTAGTCTTGATTTTGCCTGAATGCTGTCATTTTTGAGGTAATAAAAGCGTGCCAGCCCCACGTAGTTCATCGGGTTGGTTTTGTCAACTTCAATTCCTTTCTGGAAATAAAATGCTGCTGAATCCGGTTGGTTCAGATTCAGATAGAGCTTGCCGAAGTTGTAGAAAAAATCCTTTTCACCGGTTTTGCCCTGATTGTACATGGCAACATATCCATCTTTTGCCCGGTTTAAACGCCCCATTTTGGCCAGGTTTTCCGGGTTTTGTGCCTGTCCGGTGATTCCTGCACTCATCAGCAGGATAGTTGCGATCAAAGTAGAAAATCGTGTTGTTTGCATCGTTAGTTAGTCTGTAATTTTTACATTTCTGATAATTGGATACACTGGCATGACTCCCGTTTTTAAGATAATACGCTGCCCCCTTGAGCTGCAAACGAATGAAGCGAAACCGGATGCCAGTCCGTTCCGGGGTTCTGCGTTGATTTGAAAAAGTCCTCTGAAAAGAGGATATGACATGTTTCCAATGAAGGCTTGATAAGGCAGGAACGAATTTTCAGGAAGGGCTGGGGTGGTGCGGCTCACCTTGAGAACCTTAATCGTTTTCAGATAACCGAGGCTGACCGGATCGCGACTGTCGCATATCCAGGATACACCGATCACACCCATTGAGCCGGGATTGGCAGCAATGAAATCGATCACCTGCTGATTGCCTTTGAGTGCGCTCAGCCCTGGACCGAAAGACTCCCCCTTGCAGATGGAATCAATCATGAAACGGACTGTCCCAGAACCTTCATGATCAAATACTACCTGAATTTTATCATTTTCGGAGGTATAGCCCAGCTGCGACCATGTTCTGATTTTCCCGGTCAGGATATCACGGATTTGCCCGACTGAAATCAGGGAATCCGACATTGACGGGTGTACAATCAGCGCGATGGCATCCATAGCCACCAGATTTTCTTTGGGAGAATATTGCCTTGAAGCAAAAAACTCCTTTTCCTGTGTGTTAAGCGGACGGGTTGTGAAAATCAGTGGAGTTTCAAACTTTAGGAGGGCATTCAGAATATCCGTTTCCGGAAGATATTTGCAACTGACCGTTGCGTAAGAATAGATGCCGTTGAAAACCTGCAGCAGCGGATTGATGACCGGGCTGAAAGACTCATCGGCATAAAGAAGTACTTCTCCGCTGGTCGGAGTAGTCAACTCCGGTTTTCGATCCTTCCTGTGGCAGGAAAGACCGAAAACCATCACAGTTGATAAAATAGCAAGACAGCTAATCTGTCGTAGTTTCATTTTCCTCCTGATTATCCCGATCCTTGTAAATTCTCCAGCCGCGGAATATTCCATAGGCAGCCAGAAGAATCCCCAAAGTCAGCCGGATTTTTATCGACTCTTCTTTAACCACATTTGTGAAGATCAACATCAATCCGACAGCCAGATAAAACAGCGGCATGATATACCGGAACAGTTTCGATATTTTACCGAAAAAATCCGTCATCAGCGCAAAGTAAAGTTGACCGGAACCTGATAGGAAACACGTACCGGTCTGCCGTTCTGACGACCCGGAGTCCAGTCGGGCATGGATTTAACCACACGCACAGCTTCGTTATCGAGAGCCTGGCTCACCCCACGCAATAATTTGACATTGGTGACCTTGCCTCTTTGATCGATAACAAATCCGACAAATACCCTACCAGAAACCTGAGCATCAATGGCTTCCTGTGGATAAGTCGTGTTTTTCCGGATAAATTCCAGAAGAGCTTCATCTCCTCCCGGGAACAGAGGTTGTTCCTCAACCGTTGCAAATGAAACTACTTCCACTTCAACAATCTGTTGCTGAACCTCATTTTCCAGATCAGTAATATCAGGCGGAAGAGTGTCAACACCCTGAATGTCCTGAGCACCAATCACAATATTGGTTTCATTCAGCTCATCCTGAGTCTTCATCTCTTCTTCAATAGGTACCTCTTCATCAGGTTTGATAACCGGAGCCGTAAATTTAAGCTCCGACCTTACTGGTGGCGGTGGTACGTAAACTTCCTTGATTTCTTCTTCTTTTGGCTGCTCCGGCATGTTCAGGTCAACCAGAGTAGTCACCTCAAGGTTCCGCTCCTTACCTTTTTCCGGAAGAATTGCTTTAACAAGCATTGGGGCACAAACCGCCAGGGTAAAAACCGAGAAGGCTATGTACATGGAAATCCGGTGCCTTTTATTAGATTTTGATCGTAACTGATAGGCTCCGTAATCCTTGTTCTTACCCTCAAAAACCATATTCAGCCACTCCTTCGAAAATATATTGATTCCTTTACTCATAGCTGTTTTATTTATGGTTTTTAATTAATCCCAGGTCGTAATCGTTGATGTCAACGATAGCATACATACCAATGTTGCATATGTTCATCTCATCAAGGATGTCAACCATGTTTTTGTAGGTTGCGTCTTCCGTTGCCTTAATCACTACAACAGTTCCGGCGTCACCACCCTTGATCTTTATTACCTCTTTCTTGAAGTCTTCCTCGCTGATAAGGTTTTTAGCTTTCTTAGCCTTTAACTCGTTGAGCTGTTTGATCGCTCCGGCGTTTTTGTTAAGAAGAACCTGGCGAATGCCGTTCCCGGAATAGTTGGAAGTCAAAACCTCCGGATCCTTACCATCTTCCGGGCCACCTAAGTAATAGTACAAACTATCACTCTTGGCCAGAATGATGGTAACAGCCTTGGATGCTTTAACCTTTGTCTGTTCCTCTTCCGGGACCTTATCTTTGGAGGGCATGCTGATCTCCATTGTCTGGGGCTTGATCAGCGAAGTAGCCAGCATGAAGAAAGTAATCAGCAAAAAACCCAGGTCAACCATCGGGGTTAAATCGACCCGCGTTGATAGTTTTTTTCGCTTTTTCTTACCATGCTTTTTACTGCTACCACTGTCCGTATTTACTTCAGCCATAGTATTTTAATTATTTTATTTGATGGGATTCTCTTCAAGAGAGGTAATCAGGTTAAACCGGTTTTCCTTTAATTCCTGAAGAGTTCCAAATACTTTTTTCACAACCGGATATGGGGTAGTCTGGTCAGCTTTAATTGCTATGACTAGCTTAGGATTAACCTGACGCGAATAGCCTATCCAGTATCGGAGCTGATTGTCGGTGGAGTCTGACGGGATGCCTACGATGTTCGCAGCCTGGTCCCTGTCTTCTGGTTTCATGGCAAGATAAGTTTTCATCAATGCAATTGGAACGCCGAAACTACCAACAACACTAAAAGCCTTTAACTCCTGATCGGTAAACTCGATGTTGTACTTTTCCCCCATTTTCTTAAGCAGCTCTTTCCGGTTTTCCTGGCCATCCAGACTGAATAAAACTTTTCCCTTAGAATCTACCAGGATTTTCAGGATGTCAGTTTCAGGAATCTTGATCTCGGAAATAGAGGAAGGAGTTGCTATGGCAACAGGTTCTTGTGCAACAAAGCTCGATGTAGACATGAAAAATGTCAGCAGGAGAAAAGCTACATCGCACATTGCAGTCATATCCTGCCAGGTGCTTTTTCTCGGAATTTTGACTTTTGGCATAATCCGAACTATTTATGCGCTGCAGCATAACTCTGAACCAGTGTGAAACCGGCTTCGTCGATGCTGTAAGTGATTTTATCAATCTTCGTGGTGAAGAATGCGTACATAATAACAGCGATAGCTGCTGTACCGATACCGAAAGCCGTATTGATCAAAGCTTCGGAAATACCGGTCGACAGTTTTACTGCATCAGGAGCGCCAGCGTTTGCCATAGCGGCAAATGACCGGATCATACCCATTACCGTTCCCAAAAGACCTATAAGAGTGGAAACTGAAGAAAGAGTAGCCAGAATAACCAGGTTTTTCTCCAGACCCGGAAGTTCCAGCGAAGTGGCTTCTTCAATACTTTTTTGAATGGCCAGGGTTTTCTGTTCCTTGCTCATTTCATTGTCAACTTCAACTTCCTGATATTTAATCAGTCCTGATTTAATAACGTTTCCAAGTGAACCTTTTTGCTGGTCACAGATCGATTCAGCCTGTTTTGGATTATTAGCAGCCAGAAGCCCTTTAACATTTGCAATCATCTCAATTGATGAACCTTTTCCCTGCGCTTTGCTGATGGCAAAGAATCTTTCAATACTGAAAGTAATAACACACAACAGGAAGGTCATCAAAATAGGTACGATGAATCCGCCTTTGTAAATAGTACCGGGGAAGTTTCCGTTCAATGGAAGATTTTCCGGGTTGTTGCCAATAAAGTTTGCCGGATTACCGAATACAAATTTAAAGATGCAGAATGCAATCACCAAAGCAGCCGGAATAACAATAGCAGCTGCGTTGACCTTGAATTTGGACTTTCCCTTTTTGTTGTCCTTTTTATTTTCCTTTTTCATAACGAAGATTTATTAAATAATTGAATTAGATAGACATTTACACAACTTTAGAATGGCGTGAAAGATACGCATTACCTTAGAAATTCCAAAGCAGACACTTTACCTCCCGCAGTATTCTTTCACGGGGTAAAGGCCTGTTGACAAAACTCAGATTTTAAGTGGCTGATTTAATGTTATTTGAGATTTATCAGGGAAGCGTATTTTGAACCCGCAAAGGTCAGCAATGGCACTTTTCAGCCGCAACCGGCTGCACAGGGGCAACCCGTTGAAGGGATGTAATATTTTAGTATATAATCCTGATCCTGACACCTTGACCCCACCTTTTCGATATTGCAACAAATATAGACTCTGACATTTAAAATTAACAAACATTCATCAAAAAAACCCCTCTTGTCGTTGACATATTTGTAATTGGGTAACTTTAACCGGTTTTGGGTTTGTAAACTGACTGGCAATGGGTTATCAAGCCTTGTCATTCGATGAAATGTTGTAGATTTGTTTGTAAAAGGGTTGATTTTATTAACAAGCGAGCATATTAGGAGAAATCAAAATGGCTGATTTGCCGATCGATGAATTCGGGGGATTGATGAGCCAGCAAAATAGTAGCAATCCCGCAGAATTTGAACGGGTTCAGTTCATGAAGCTCCATTCCAAAATCGTTTAATACTCGTCGGGCAATTGCTTCAGCTGAGTACGGGTAAACACCGGCCCGTCCTTACAAACGAACACCTTACCCACATTGCAGCGGCCACACTTGCCTAACCCGCATTTCATCCTGTTTTCAAGCGTGGTGAAAACCTGTTCATCTGCAAAACCGGCTTTTTCGAGTACCGGAAAAGTGAATTTGATCATGATCGGGGGGCCGCAAACAACGGCTATCGTATTTTCACAAACCGGTTTCATCTTTTCGAGGATCGAGGGAACAAAACCAACCTCACCGGTCCAGTCAGGAGTTTCACCTCCCGGATCCACAGTGGTAACCAGGTTGACATCCTGACGGGCTTTCCATTCGGCCAGCTCTTCCTTATAAACCAGATCCTGCACCGTTTTGGCACCATAGAGAATGGTGATATCCTTGAATTGATCCCGCTGATCGAGGCACGACCATATGACGCTCCGCATCGGGGGCAAGGCAATTCCACCGGCGATGAAAAGCAGGTTTTTGCCTTTCCACTCATCAATCGGGAAAACATTTCCGAACGGGCCCCTGAAGCCCATGGTATCACCCTCGTTCAGCTTGGCCAGCTCCGAAGTCACTCTGCCGGCTTCCCTGAATGTGCATTCGATATAGCCTTTCCGGGTATGAGGGGAGGCGATGCAAAAGGTGCTTTCCCCTTCACCAAAAACGGAGTACTCACCAAATTGCCCGGTTCTGAATGAAAAGTTCTCAGCTTCTTCATCATTGGCAAATTTCAACCTGAAAGTTTTAACCATCGGAGCCTCTTCGGTGATCTTTTCAATCTCCATCAGATAAGGCTGGTATATGTTCTGCTGCTCCATATTATTGTGCTGCAATTGAGGTTAAATGTTCTTTGATATTCATGTCAGCCGGACAGGCTCTGGAGCATCTCCCGCAGCCTACGCATCCGACGCCATTGAACTGTTCGGGCATGTAGGAGAACTTGTGCATGATGCGCTGTCTCCATCGCTGGCTTTGCACTTCACGCGGGTTGTGCCCGGAGGTGTGCAAAGTGAACAGCGAAAATCCGCAGGAATCCCACAAGCGCAACCTGACCCCTTTTTTGGTGTTCTGCTCGTCCTGCAAATCGAAACAGGCGCAGGTGGGACAAACAAATGCACAGGCTCCGCATCCGATGCACCGGAGCGATTGGTCGAGCCAGAATTCCGTATCGTTAAAGGAAGATGTTGCTTTGTCCACTACATTTTTCACGTCAAAAACCACCTTTACATCGGCCAGATGTTGGCTCTTATCAGTGCCAGTGCTTGCATCGGTCAGCAGATCTCCGAAAAGGGCAGCTGCTTCCTTGCCTTTATCCGTCAGGATTTCTACCAGTAACTCCTCCGGGCTGATTGGCGTGAACTGCAGATCACTTCCGTCAGTGTTGCCCGGGCCTCCTCCCACCGAGGTGCAGAAACAGTATTCATCAGCCGTGGTACAGGCAAAAGAGATGATCGTGGTTTTCTCTTTTTTCTTCAGATAGAACTGATCGGCCGGGGTATCGCCAAAAATCGAGTCGAGCGATTTAAAACCGCATGCATCACAGGGTCTGACCCCAAAAAGCAAGGTTTCGGGGCAGGCTTCCGGATCAACCGGATGCTGTACTACCCCTTTCTTGAGAATGTCGAATTCAAGCACTTTCTCGACTTTCGGGAAAGCGACTTTTTTTGCCGACTGTCTGGTAAGCAGTGCATCCAGTACAATCTCCTCAAATGACCCGACCGGATTGATCTCCACGATCGTGCCCGAACGTACCGGAGCAAGGACCTTAAATCCACGGGAATTGAATCTCCCGATCAGTTTCGGAAGATCGCCGTATTTTAAAATTTTAATCTCTTTATCCATAAATCAGAGGATGAAGTTTTCTGTATCATCAGGGTTGAAAGTCGACAGGGCATAAACAGCATCCGCTTTCATACCTGCCGTTTTACCGAAATTCTCGCGGATAGGCTCAATGAGCTGATAGGTTAGCAGGTTGAGCGGAATATCCATCGGGCAGGCTTTGGCACACTCACCGCAGTTGATGCAGCGGCCGGCAAGATGCATGGCGCGCATCAGGTGGTACTCAAGATTTCCCATCTCATGGCTGGCAACCGGTATCCATTGAGGTTGGTTCACGTCGGTGGTGCAGCGGTGACAATAACACATCGGACAGGCAGCCCGGCACGCATAACATTTAATGCATTTTTCGAATTCCCGGCTCCAGAATTCCCGCCGCTCAGTGGTCGTCATGGATTCGAGCCGTGCAATCATCTCTTTCTCCCCGGAAGTGATATTGACGTCTGAAGTTTCCAGATATTTTTCGATGGAGTGGAAGTCGCAGAATTCAGTCAGCGATCCGTCACTGTTTGCTGTGAGAACCAGCAACGACTGATCCTTGATCTGATGTTCCGAAGCCAGTTGCATAATGCTTCTCAAAGCAGGAATATTGGCCAGTATGCCTATCCTGCCGAGCTTTTTGATTTCTGGTTTTAACAGGTATCCGGCAAGGTTTTGCGTACAGGTATCGTCGCAGATAAGCTTCTGAGCCTGATCTGCATTTCTGGCAAACAGGGCCCGCGTCCGGCCGGCTGAACCTTTTTCGTATCCGATAAAAACGCCGATGGTTTTATCGCTGAGCAGCTGGGTTACTATTTTGATCAGTTCATTCATGACTGGCGCCCTCCTCATTGACTTCAGCGGAAACGGAAGCTTTTTTATAATTCTCGTTCGGTCCCAGTTCCTTGATTTTTTTCACCGTATTGTTGACCACATCTGCCCATTTCAATCCTTCGGCAGCTGATACCCAGCTGAACTGGATACGTTCGGTTTCGATACCGGCAAAGTTCAGCAGGTTGCGGAATACGATCCACCTCCGGCGGGCATGAAAATTGCCTGAGCTGTAATGGCAGTCATTCGGATGGCAGCCTGAAACAATAATCCCGTCGGCTCCGTTTTCAAAAGCCTTCATGAGGATCATGAAGTCGATCCGGCCTGTACACGGGAATCGGATGATCTTGACGTTGGCGGCATATTTGATCCGGCTGGTCCCGGTAAGGTCAGCACCGGCATAGGTGCACCAGTTGCATACAAATGCTACGATTTTTGGTTCAAATTCCTGCATTCCGGTTTCTATTAGTCGTTTAATAAGGCCATTACTTCAGTATAAACCTGCTGGTTCGAATATCCCTGGATATCGATCGCCTTGGTCCGGCAGAGGGCAACACACGTGCCGCATCCCTGGCAAAGTCCATCATTTACTCTGGCAATGGTTTTGATGATTTCTCCGTTTCGGTTTTTGATCTCCTCATGCTCAATGGCTTGATACGGACAGACGCTCTCGCAAAGAAAGCATCCTACGCACGAAGAAAATACGGGTGGCGCCTGGCGGTTGACTACGGCGATCAGCGGTTCGCGGGTGAGCTCGTCGTTGCTGAACAATGCAGCAACCTTTACGGCTGCTCCGGATGCTGCGGCAACTGATTCGGGAATATCCTTGGGAGCCTGGCAGGCGCCGGCAAGAAAAATCCCCGCGGTGTTGGTTTCAACCGGTTTTAACTTCGGATGGGCCTCGGCAAAGAATTTATAAGCATCATAGGAAATATGAGCCGTTTGTGCCAGCTCTTCGGCACCCTGGTTTGAAACCCCGGCGGTTGCCAGAACAACCATGTCGGCTTCGATTTCAACAGGCTGCGCCCCCATCAGGGTATCGGCACCTTTTACGATCAGCTTTCCGTTCTTTTCATAGATCGTGGAAACCCGGCCCCGGATGTATTGCGTCTCATCTTCCACAATGGCCCTCCGTACAAACTCCTCATACATCTTGCCGCCGGCCCTGATATCCATATAAAACACATACGGAATGCCATCATGCACCTTATGTTTATAAAGCATGGCATGTTTTGCCGTGTACATGCAGCATATCTTCGAGCAATATTCAATGCCCTTGGCCGGATCACGGGAACCGGCACAGGCTACAAATACGATCTTTTTGGGTACCTGTCCGTCTGATGGCCTTCGGATCTCACCGCCGGTCGGACCGGAAGCTGAGGCCAGACGCTCAAATTGCAGTCCGTCAATGACATCCTTGTATTTTCCATACCCATATTCGGGGAAAAAGTCGGGTTTCAGAACATCAAACCCGGTGGCCATGACAATAGCGCCGGCTTCCACCTCAATAACTTCATCTTCCTGATCAAACCGGATGGCTTTGGCCGGACAAACAATCTCACATACCTTGCATTTCCCCTTGATATAATAGGTGCAATGCTCCCGGTCGATCACAGGCTTATTCGGAACGGCCTGAGGGAATGGCACATAGATTGCCGTTCGGTTTCCCAAACCCCGTTCAAATTCGTTAGGTATTTTCTTCTGCGGGCACTTGGTGGTGCATAATCCGCAACCGGTGCAGATATTTTCATCGATGCTCTTCGATTTCTTGCGGATCTTCACCTTGAAGTTGCCGATATATCCATCGACCCCTACAACCTCAGCATAGGTATACAGCGTGATGTTCGGATGCTGGGCTACCTCAACCATTCTCGGAGTGAGAATACACTGCGAGCAATCGAGGGTGGGGAAGGTTTCTGACAATTGCGACATGTGCCCGCCGATCGACGGTTGTTTTTCAACCATGATCACCTTGTGCCCGCAATTGGCAATGTCGAGTGCCGACTGAATCCCGGCAATACCGCCTCCGATTACCACTGCTGTTTTAGTTACCGGAACCTTGATGGCGTTCAGTGATTTGTTCTTTTTAACCTTTTCGACCAACACCCTGACGAGGTCTTCGGCCTTTTCTGTAGTCTGATCGCCTTTCGGATGTACCCATGAGCAATGTTCACGGATGTTAGCCATCTCACACATATAGGGGTTCAATCCGGCTTCGGCACAGGCTTTCCGGAATGTCGGCTCATGCATGCGCGGGGAGCAGGAAGCCACCACCACACCATCCAGCTTATGTTCGCGGATGGCATTCTTCATCAGGGTCTGGCCCGGATCTGAACACATATATTTGAAATCGGTGCTGAATTCAACGCCTTTTAATTCACCCGATGTTCTGGCTACTTTTTCGCAATCAACCGTGGCCGAGATGTTCTCGCCGCAGTGACAAACAAAAACTCCTATCCTTGACATTATTAAGCCTCCATTTTTTGAGTTTCGGCGCCTGTTGACTGTGATGCTGCAAGGGAATCACCAATGGGTTTTTCCTTTAGATTCACTGCCGTCATGTGGCGGTTCAATCCGAGGGTTTTTGCGTCAATCCCTATGGCAAGCCCCAGCACCTGTGAAATGTACAGTACGGGCATATCGATATTTTCGTTGAGGTATTTGTTGATTTGAGGACGCCGCATATCGAGGTTCGAATGGCACATCGGACAGGCGACCACCATTACTTCAGCTTCACGGTCAACGGCATCTTTAATGATTTTGCCGGATAGCCGGGCAACCGTATCGGTACGCGAGATGGATAATCCGGCTCCGCAACATTCTGTCTTAAAAGCCCAGTCGATCACATTTCCTCCGGCCAGCTTCACCAGGTTGTCCATGCTTTGCGGATCTTCAACCCGGTCAAATTGCAGTACCGAGTGAGGCCTCACCAGCAGGCAACCGTAATAACAGGCCGTTTTGTAATTGAATGGATTAACCACTTTGGCCTCCAGCTTATCGGCGATGAACTTGTCGATGAACTGGATGATATTGAGAATATGGGTGGTACCTTCATATTTGAGGTTGAGGATCGAACTGATTTTTTCACGGAGCGCCGGATCTTCGGCGAGTTCGTGTTTGGTCACCGATAAGCGGTTGTAGCAGGCTGCGCAAGGTACCACGATGTCGGTGAGTCCCTCTCGTTCAGCGAGTGCCATAATCCGCGCCGGAAGGCTGAGCGATAGTTCCCGGTCGAGGTTGTGGGCCGCTGTGGCTCCGCAACAATTCCAGTCGGGAATTTCAACCAGCTCAATGTCAAATGCTTTTGCCAGTGCTGCAACAGAATCCTGATACTCGGTGGATCCTCCCTTCAGGGAACAACCCGGGTAGAGTCCGATTTTCATAATTTACCCTCCTTGTTTTTTTGGGTCCGGCGCATGATGGCGGCGACTTTCTTTCGGCCTTTGATCAGGTCGGGCATGGGATTCAGTTTGCCTTTGATCAGCATTTTCGGCGCAATGGCCACGTCCTGCATCAGGTCGAAGGTCCGCATTTTGTAATCGACTACTAATCCAACCTCATAAAGACGTCCGGTGTACCGGATCGAATCGAGAAACGATTGGTGAAAGGCGATGATCTTTTTTGCCTGCGGGTTGACTTTTTTTGCTTTCAGTGATCGCTGCCTGAGATTGTCCATCAGGGATGGAATGTCAATCTCCATCGGGCAGCGCGTCAGACACATTTCACAATTCAGGCAAAGCCATATCGACATGGATTTCAGTACATGATCCCGATTAACTTCGTCTCCCGTTTGCAGCATTCGCATAACCAGACTGGGCGGATAATCCATCTCTTCAGCCAGTGGACAGCCGGCCGAACATTTGCCGCATTGATAGCACTTGTTAATGATTACGCCGGTTTCCTGCCGTATTTCTCCGCTGAATGTCAGGGGATGACCATGATCGTGTGAAGCAGACATAAATGTGTTTTTATCAGCGGGCTAAGGTAAAAAATATGGGATAGATTATCCATTAGGGAAATCAGCATCAGAAAAAAAACCGCTCCTGAAATATCCTCCGATCAACCTTCAGCATATCAAAAATCATTCGTATTTTTCCGTCATCTTAAACTGTATGATAGCCAGTATTTTCAATAACTTCAGCGGACAGGGCCTCTTCTGGGTTATCCTTGATGTCATTTTACTCTTAACCATCCTGGTGATGGTTGTGGTAATCATCATGGAGAATCAGGACCCAATCAAAACTCTGTCGTGGATACTGATCATGTTCCTGATCCCGCTTGGGGGGATCATCCTGTATATTTACTTCGGAGTTAACCCGAAGAAGCGAAAGATGATCATCATGAAGGAGATGTCGGATAAGATGTCTCTGGATCACTTGATTCAGGATCAGCTGATCCGGCTGAATAAAAAAATCTTCATCCGTGATCAGAAGCTTATTCCAAAGAGGCATCTGATGAAACTTCTGCTGAATAACTCAAAGGCGCTGATCACAGAATACAATCAGGTTAAGGTGCTAAACAATGGCCGCCAGACCTTCGGATCCATCATCTACGAACTTGAAAATGCCCGTGATCATATCCATCTGGAGTTTTATATCATCGAGGACGATCAGATCGGAAACCGCATCAAGGAAATACTCATCCGGAAAGCTTTGGAGGGAGTCGATGTTAAAGTGCTGTATGACGATCTCGGAAGTTGGTCATTATCAAGAAGATATATTCGTGAACTTACTTCATCAGGAGTAAAGGTGGTCAATTTCATGCCGGTACGGACATTTGCCTTTGCAAATAAGGTTAACTACCGCTTGCACCGGAAGATCATCGTAGTTGACGGGCGCGTTGGTTTTGTTGGAGGAATAAACATCGCCGACCGCTACCTGCGTGGATTAGGCAAGAATAACCGCTGGCGTGATACTCACCTGCGGCTCGAAGGGGAATCGGTGAGGAGTTTGCAGGCGATTTTTCTGCTCGACTGGAACTATGCAAGCCACACCTCGGATTATGATTTCAGGTATTTTCCTTCCAACACGATTACCGAATATAAACTGGTGCAAATTGTAGCCAGCGGACCGGATTCAGATTGGGAAACGATCATGCAGGCCTATTTTGCAGCCATTGCCACTGCCACACGGTATGTATATATTTCCACTCCCTATTTCCTCCCCAATCAGAGTATCCTGACTGCATTGAAAACGGCCGCTCTGAGCGGAGTCGATGTTAAATTGCTGATGCCTGACAAAAACGATTCATGGGTTGTCGGGCGTAGTAGCCGTTCGTACGTGAAGGAGTTGCTGGATGCCGGCGTTCATGTCTATTTTTATATCAAAGGATTCACGCACAGTAAACTGATGATTGTTGACGATGTATTTTCCTCGGTAGGTACTGCCAATATGGATATCCGCAGCTTTAACCAGGATTTTGAGTCGAATGCCCTGATATATGACGAGGGCATTGCTCTCCAGCTTTCACAGGATTATATGGAGGATATCGGCAATTCCAAAGAAATATTTCCTGATGAATGGAATCAGCGAAGGATGATCGAAAAGTTGCAGGAGTCGGTGGCCAGAATCTTCAGCCCCTTGTTATAAAATCAGTATAATTTCTGGCGCTTGATCAGTAAGGGGAGCAGAACCTCCCTGAAATCCTCGCGGATATCTGCTTCTACAAAGTCGATGTCAAGCTGCCCGCAGCGCATGCTGATGTCGCTGAAATATCGGGTGATCTTTTCGCGGTATTGCTGTCTGATTTCCGCCGGGTTAACCCGGATGGAGCGCCCGGTTTCCATATCGACAAAACGGTGCGGCCGGTTTGGAAAGTCGAATGCTTCCTCGAGTTTGTGGTCCTTAACATGGAAAAGGATCAGTTCATGTTTGTTATACCGGAAGTGCCTCAGTGCCGAGAACAACTCTTCAGGATCGGAATCCTCCAGCATATCGGTAAACAGGATCACCATGCTACGTTTCGGGTACATTTCGGCCAGTTGATGCAGGATTGTCGCCGAACTTGTCGTTCGGTTCAGGTTTTGCTTCAGCTGCCCCGGTCCGGCCCGTTCAAGCAGCCGGGTCATCTCGATGAAAAGATTTTGATTGTGAACTTCGCTCACCTTTGAAGGTGTTGTAAGCTCGATGTCGGATGAAAACAGCGTCAGCCCGACAGCGTCACGCTGCCTGCGCAACAGGCGCATCATGGCTGCCGTGGTATAAACCGAAAAAAAAAGTTTGCTGATGGCTTTCTTTTCAGGATTCGGGAAAAGCATCGACGAGGAAGTGTCGATGATAAACTGCGCACGCAGGTTCGTTTCTTCCTCGTATCGCTTTACAAATAGCTTATCGGTACGGCCATAAAGTTTCCAGTCGATATGCCGGGTGGGTTCACCGGCATTGTAATGGCGGTGCTCGGCAAATTCGACGCTGAAACCATGATAAGGACTGCGGTGCAAGCCGGTGATGAATCCTTCAACTACCTGGCGTGCAATAAGATCAATCTGATAAAGATTGGCCCACTCTTCTATCTCAGCAAGATTTTTCGTACCGTTGGTTCCACCCTATTTCAACAGGGCGTCAATTTTATTGATCAGAGCTGCTTTGGGAACCACGCCAACCTGTTTGTCAACAATCTCTCCTCCTTTGAAAAACAGGATGGTAGGAATATTCCGGATTCCATATTTGTGTGAAATGCCGGGGTTGCCGTCAACATCTACTTTGCCAACAACGATGCGGCCTTCATATTCGGTTGACAGCTCCTTGATGATCGGAGTCAGCATCCGGCAGGGTCCGCACCACTCAGCCCAAAAATCGATTACCGCTGGCATTCCGGCGTTAATCACAGTTTCCTGAAAATTTGCATCGGTTATTTCAAGGGTCATAGCTAAAATTTTAAAGATTCAAATCAATTTTTGTCTCGTAAAAATAGGGATTTTGTTCAGGACTTCGGTGCTATTCGATCTTAAAGTCAATTTCAGGATGATTCCTGAGATAGAGCAGAAATTCTTTGTTGAGCTCAACCTTAAAACTGCGGCTGAAAAGGTCAATGACCACTTTCTGAACCGCCTCGTAAACCTTGAATCTCAGCATTGTTTTTCCCTTATGTTTCTGAACCAGCTCCACCAGCTCGGTAACCATCGCTTTGCTGATAGTATCCAGCGAGATGGTCAGCGTCACCGACCTGATCATTTTCTCCCCGACATCAGCAAGCATGTTCATCTCCTTTACCTTGAACTCAAATTCCCCCTCATTGAAACGGTGGGCCTCAACCTTTCCGTTCAACATCACGGCATAACCCGGTTGCATGTAATTTTTAAAAGTCAGATAATCGGGCGAGAAAAAGGTAAATGTGTGGGTATCGGTGAAATCTTCCATCGACATGCGGCCGAACGGTTTTCCGTTTTTCGTGATCTTATGTTCCACCGAGGTGACAATGCCGGCGACCTTCAAATCTTTACCCTTCAGGGTCATGATCTCCTGAAGGTCAGCTAAATTGGCATTGGTGAAATTGTCAATGACCAGCCTGTATTCATCAAGCGGGTGTGCCGACAGGTAGATGCCCACATGTTCTTTTTCCAGATTCAGTTGCTGAAGGCTGCTCCAGGGTTCCGACTGACGGGGCTCAGGCCGGGAGGGCTTGATCTCCGAAATTCCGCCGAACAGACTGATCTGGCTGCCTGCATTTTCATCCTGCACCTTAAGGCCGTAACGGAGTAACTGCTCGATGAAATTCTGACCTTTTTCATCCTCCGCAAAGAACTGATATCGGGGGAATTTGGATACATTATCCAGGGCACCGCTGACAACCATTGACTCCAGAACTTTTTTGTTCAGGGTTTTCAGACTGAGTCGCTCAACCATATCGTAAATGTCGGTGAACGGTCCACGGTCGTTTCGTTCCTGCACCAGCGCCTCAACAACTCCGGCTCCGATTCCCTTAACGGCAGCCAGCCCGAAGCGGATGTTTCCTTCTTTATTTACGGTAAACTTCAGATAACTTTCATTGACATCCGGACCTAAAACCTGCATGCCCATGCGCCGGCACTCATCCATCATGAAGGTGATTTTTTTGATGTCATTCAGGTTACGGCTCAGCACGGCAGCCATATACTCGGCCGGATAATGTGCTTTCAGGTAACCCGTTTGAAAAGCGACTACGGCATACCCGGCAGCGTGCGAACGGTTGAACCCGTATTTCGCGAACTCCTGCATGGTGTCAAAAATCTCAGCCGCTTTGGCGCGCTCAACTCCGTTCAGCCCGGC
>Ga0209373_10002097_pt1 | contig 20905 bp, 18 predicted proteins | sample Higcelweek5metaG_FD_187173 | JGI IMG/M metagenome (GOLD analysis project Ga0209373, IMG submission 187173) | Freshwater pond sediment microbial communities from the University of Edinburgh, under environmental carbon perturbations - High... | ecosystem: Environmental > Aquatic > Freshwater >... | reverse complement strand
AGGTCGCGCCGGGCCAGCACGCGGCCTGTGGCCGGGTCCACGCGGCGCACGGACGACTGGCCGTAGAGGCCGGTGCTTTCATAATACACGCCGTGGCGCAGGAAAAAACCTTGGGTGAAGGCCGCGCTGTCGTGGGGCTGGCTGGCCAGAATGCGCACCCGCTCCACCGGGGCGCGGCCCTTTTGCGCTGCTGCGGCAGCGGGTTGCAGCAGCGGTGCGGTCAGCAGGCACAGCGTCAGCAGACACAGGGCCAGGCCGGGCAGGACCGGGAGTGGCAGGGCCCGCAGGGGCGGGAAAAGCCGCATCGGGAAGGAAACCGTCCGCTGGCCGTGCGCGCGCCGCCAATGGGGCGGAAGGCCAAGGGCGCGGCCGGACAGCGGCTGGCCGGGCTGAGCCTGGTTTGTCTTCGCCTGGTCTATCTTTGTCTGGCCTATCTTCGTCTGGTCGGTCTTCGTCTGGTCGGTCTTCGTCTGGCCGGTCTCGGCCTGGAGGCACGGTTTGCCGGGGCCTGGCGTCCGCTGGGCTGGCCTGTGGCTGGCTGGTTCCTGGCGGTGAAGATGCGGCGGCGTGCTTATCGGCCTGTCCGTTGGCGTTTCCCGCTGCGTGTCCAACGGCGTTCCAGGCTGCGTTCCAGGCTGCGTTCCCGGCGGCAACGCCCGGCTGGCTAGGCGGCGCGCGGGCGCGTTCACGGCTGCGGAACCTTGGGCAAAAGCGTTGCGGCGACGCCCCGTGCCGCCATGGCCTTGCGGGTCAGCTCCTGGTCCAGATAGCTGAGCCAGACCTCGCCCGTGCCGGTGCAGAAATACAGTTTGCGGCCTAGGGCGCCCAGCACGTCCTGCTTCTTTGGCCGCAGGCCGAAACCGGCCAGGGTGGCCAGGGCGACCTCCACGTTCTTGCGTCCCACGTCGAGCATTTCGCGCAGGTCGCCGTCGTAGGTCTGCTGCAGGGTGTTGGCCCCGCCGAAGAGCTTCACCTCAAGCTCGGCCGGGGGCATGCCCGCGGCGCGGAAACGCTCCACCAGGGCGGCCACGGCCAAGTCCGCGTAGGTGCAGTCCGAGGCCGTGGAGCTGGCCCGTCGCAGGCTTGTGTCGGGCAGCATGGCGTGGAACATGCCGCCCACCTTGCGCCCCGGATGGAAGATCGTGGCTGAGACGCAGCTGCCGAGCACGGTGGTAAGCACCATGGCCCTGGGCGCGAAGGCGCAGTCGCCGATGTTCACGTGGCCCACGGGCAGGCCGAGGTTCTCCGGAGCGGGCAGGGTCATGCTACTTGTGGATGATGATGTCGCCGTAGATGGGCGTGGTGCTCTTGGGACCCGCGCCAGGCTTTTGCGCCGGCTGGGCCTTGGCCTCCGCCGGGGTGTTGAACTGCGCTCCCGGAGGTCTTGAGGCGGTCTGCGCGCCCATGCCGCCGGCCCCGGCCGCAGCCGGGTTGCCTTCAAGGTTCTTGGCGGTCTGCAGCAGCTTTTCGCGCTGGGCCTGGTCCATCTCCGCCTTTTGGGCCATGACGCCCTGCATGGGATCGGCCGCGAGGGCGCTCGCCGGAGCAAGGCCCAAAACGGCGGGAAGCAGCAAAGCCGGAAGCAGGTGGCGAAAGTTCATGGCGTTCCTTTCTTAATAGTGAGTTCCCGCAGCCAGCCCGGATATTTCCGTGGCGGTGAGGGCTCGGTTGTACAGGTATAAGTCGTCGATGAGGCCATCGAAACTGATGGTGCCGTTGCCGCCGATGAGCAATGGGGTGGTTGTGTTGGCGGCCGTGCGCGTTGTTGTGGTGGTTTGCGCGGCTGTTCCGTTGATGTAGATGATGGCCCTGGCGCCGTTCCATGTCGCCGCGACATGATACCACTTGGAGTTGCTCGGCAACGTTGTCGTTGTCGTCACGGTTGTCGTCCCTCCGTTGGTCAGAACCAGGGAGAGTGTTCTGCCGGTGTTGAACCGCAGGATGTACGAGCCGGACTTTGAGACCAGCGGGGCGTTGCTGCTGCCGGTTTTGCGGGCATTGACCCAGGCGGCGATGGTGCCAGCGCCGCCGAGCCGGAGGCTTGCGGCGTCGTTGACGGTGACGAGCCCGTCTGTTCCCGCGGTTGTGAAGAACATGGAGGCGCTTTTGGGCGTGCGCACGTCCGGCCCCCACATGGCCGAGCCGCTCATGGTTCCGTTGTTGCCGTTGGTGCTGGCGTCGTGGATGGTGGCGTTGGCCGCTTCGTCAAAGGTGTAGGCCGCGGCGTAGCCCGTGGGCACTGTGGGCGCGGTGGAGCTTGGCGGGCCCTTGAAGTTCAGTGCGAACTTGTCGATCTTAACGACGTCGGCGTAGGCGCCGGTGCCCATGGTCCAGCCGAAGTAGATCTTGGAGAGCTGCGCGTGCATGCTGGGAGACAAGGCAAAGGTGCGGGACATGGTCGGGGTGTCGGCATGGGTGGCGCCGCAGTTGCTGATGGTTGCGGAGTACGTGTCGCCGCTGGTCACCACCCAGGTGCGCTCCCTGTAGACATAGTCGCCCTGGGCGTTGGGCGTGGTGGAGCGGTCCAGCTCATAGCGCACCAGATACTGCGCGCCGGGCGAAGTGCGGTTTCCGAACAGCCACGCGCTGGAGCTGCGGGCGTAATACCCGTCCCAGCCGTCCATGGATCCGTCGAAATTATAGCTGTTGTAGGGCTCTTCGTCCGTGCCCGCGCCCGCTCCGTGGATGTGGTCGTCACGGGTGGATATGCAGCTTAAGGTCTTGAGCCCCCAGAACAGAAAGGCCATGTGGTCGGCCGAGCTGGCGTCGCAGGCGATGTTGTCGACGGAGTTCGGGCAGACCTGGCCGCAGTTCCTCCAGTTGTAGGTCACGTCGAATTCCGTGCCGAGCTTGGGCGGCAGAATGCTCATGGTGGTGGAGTTGACCACGGTGGCGCCGCTGTAGCCCATGTTCTCGCCGCCGCCGCCGTAGCTGGCGGCCGTGTTGGTGGGCGCGTTCATGATGGTCCAGACGAAGCCGTCGCCGTAGTCGCCGTTGTTGTCGGCCGCGTTCTTCGTATAGTCGTAGCCGTTCGGGTTGAACTGGACCCGGTAATAGGCGCACAGGCCGTTGCCCAGGGTGCAGGCGCCGTTGGCGCACAGCGGGTTGGTGCCTGTGAACCAGGCCGCGGATTGCGCGCTCAAGATGTTGTTGCCGAAGGTGATGGCGCCGGTGGCGGTGTCCTTGGTGATGGAGCCGCTGGTGCCGGTGGCCGCGATGCTGAATTCGTTCAGGTTGCCGGCGAAGGTGACGCTGACCGTGGTGGGGTCGACGGTGTTGGAGGCGGCCACCACCGGCAGATTTACCGCGTTGTCGACAATCTGGTTGGTGACCGGGGCGATGACCGAGCAGCCCTTGCCCGTGGAGGTGACGGTGGCGGTGTAGTTCGCGTCCTCGGTTATGCCCAGGGTGAAGCTCAGGCCGCGTCCCGCGTCCATGGTGAAGGTGGCGCCGTTGAGCGCGGCCTTGACGGTGTTGTATTGGGCCACTGTGGTGCAGGCGCGCAGGCGCGCCCTGGCGTAGCGCAGGCCAGCCTCGGCCATGTAGCGGGCCGCGGTTGCGCAGTTGGGCGAAAGCACGCTCGTCACCGAGGCCCCGAAACGCGTGACGCCGACCATGGCCAGCAGGCCGAAGCTCACCAGGGCCAGGGCCAGGTAGACGGCGATGCTGCCCTGCTGCCTGTTTGCAGGCCGGCCAGAGGCGAGCGCCGGAGGTGTGCGTTGCGGCATGGGCGGACCTCCTAGCTGATGATGGGCGGAGTGATGATGTTGCGCGGCTTGACGGTGATGCTGAAGCTGCCGCTCGTGTCGGTCAGCGCGAAGGTCACGGTGAAGGTCGGCGTGTAGGTGGTGTTGGCGCTCATGGCGCACGAGCTCACGCCGTCGATGAGCGTGTAGGCCGTGCCCGCCACCGAAAGAGTGATGCGTTTGCCCACGGCGTCGTAGGCCAAAATGCGCGCGCCGGTCAGCAGGGCGTTGGACGAGGTGTAGGCGATGGCGGTGCTGGTGACGGTCGGCGCATTGCTTGCGCCCGGGCCGCCGTTGACGTCGCGCAGCTCCGCGGCGATGCGCGTCAGGGCGATCTGCCCTTTCTGGCCGTTCTCCTCTGCCTGGCGCGAGGCCAGCACGCCGCGCGCGCCAAGGTTGAACATGCTCCCCGCGAAGATGGAGATGAAGCCCATGATCACGATGACCGCGATGAGCTCGATGAGGGTGAAGCCTTTTTGGGTGCGCATGGTTCCGGCCCTAAAATGAGGCGGAGCTGTCGGTCGCGTTGGTGCGCTCCTGCGTCAGCAGGGTGGAGAGGGCGACATTGCCCACGGTGATCACCACGGTGAGCGAGTCCTGGCCGTCCGTCCCGAAGGTGTTGGCGTTGCGCGTGAGCTGCACGGCCGTGTTGTTGCTGCCGAACTCCGTCACCACGGCGTCCAGGCTGCCGCTGGTGTGGCTGTTTACGTGGTTGGTATAAAAGGAGACCACCTGCTCCATGGTGCCCTCGGCCCGCGCCGCGTCCTGGGTCGTGGTCAGGGGGGTGGCGCTCTTCAGCAGCTGCGTGCCCATGAGCTTCACCACCACCACGCCGAGGAACCCCGCGATGAGGATGACGACGATGACCTCCACCAGGGTGAAGCCGCGGGAGCGTTTGACGTGGGCGCGCATGGGGCCTCCTATTGCACGTAGCCGGTTTCCGGCGTCACGGTGCAGTTGCCCGTGCCGCCGCCGGCGGTGATGGTGATGATCTGGGGGCTGGCGAGCTTGGCGCCCGTGCCGTCGTAGGGAACGCCCAGGCTGTCGAAGCGCAGGGTGAAGGCGGGCGTCATGGTCATGGACTTGTCGCTCAGGGTGACCACGGTGGCGTTCTCGCCCGGCAGGGTCATGTTGGTGGAGTTGCTGTACTCCGCCCAGTACCTGGCGCCGTCGAACCGCATGGCGATGTACGATGCGCCGCTCTTCATGGCCGAGAGCTGCACGAAACGCAGCTGCGAACGCAGTTCGGCCAGACGGCCGGAAAGCTCGCCGCTCAGGTCGGCCTTGCGGGTGAGCACCAAGGCGGAAAGCACGCCGATGATGATGATGACGGTGATGGCTTCGATGAGCGTGAAGCCGCCGCAGCGGACCTTTTGTTGTGGCGCTGCTCCGGGCCTGCTTGCGTGGTTTGCCTGGGTCATGAAGCGCCTCCGCATCGGCTGATGCAGAAATGTATGCAAAACCCGCACCCGGCGGGGCGGCAATGCTTGCCTGCGGCCCCGCCGGTGGAGCGTCCTAGACCTTGCGGATTTCCACAAAGCCGGTGGTGATGGACCGGACGTGCTGCTCGCGCTTGAGCTGCACATCCAGCAGCTTGGGCGAGGAGAACAGGACTTCTTCTTTGCCCTTGCTGTTCTGGGAGAGGACCAACTGGTATTCTTCGGCTTTCTTTTCGCTCATGTTTCGCTCCGTTTGCCCCCTAGAAGAGGCGCTTGTTGTAGATGATCTTGTCGTCGCCCGCCTGATAGAACCCTTTGAGCCGGGCGCAGGCGACGTAGCCGTGCTTCTCGTAGAACCCGCGTGTGGGCAGGTATTGCCCCCGCGAGGACGTTTCGACATAGATGCCGCGCGCACCGCGCGCCGCCATCTCCGCCTCGGCCCGGGCCAGGATGGCTCCTCCCAGGCCGCGCCCCTGCGCATGCGGGGCCACCGCTATCCAGTACAGGTCGAAGCTGTCCGCCGTGCCGGGCGTTGGCCCGAAGCAGGCATAGCCGGCAAGGCCGCGCGGTCCGGCGCTGTTCTTGCTGTTGTCCGGTCTGGTGCCCTTCGCATTGTCCCGCCCGCATCCGGCGGGCTCGCCTGGCAGCGGTCCGCAATCTTCGGCGAAGACATAAAAGTACCCACTTGCGTCGCCCTTGGCAAGATGCTCCTGCACCAGTTCCCCGGCGATGACGATTTCCTCGGCGTTGAAGAAGCCCGTGGACTCCACCAGCCGCCGTACGGCCTCGGCGTCGCCGGGCTTGACCCGCGTGCGCCAGAGATGGTCCTGCGCGCCGTTTGCCATGGCCGCGACCCGCCCAGGGGCTTCGCTTTGCGGCCAGCCCAAGGCCGCGCCCGCGATGCGCGCCACCAGGGCCGTGAAGTCCAGGTCCGCCTGCCGCGCCGCCGCGGCCAAACCCGCGTCCTCGGCCAGGCAGGGGTTGGCGTTCACGTCGATGATCTGGGGCGCGCCGTCCTGCCCCACGCGGAAGTCCAGGCGCGCGTAGCCCGCAAGGTCGAACACGCGCCAGACCGCGAGAGCCGCCTCGGTAAGCTGGGTCAAAAGCTCCGGCTCCTTTGCCGGAAAGGCGCGGCGCGTGTCCGCGTAGGCGGCGCTGTTCCCCTCCCATTTGGCGGCATAGGTGAGGACGTTGGCTTCCGCCGGTCCGGGGCCGTGGAAGCCCATCTCCGCCGGGGGCAGGGCCTGCGGGCCGTTGGGCCCGGCAATGACGGCCACGCTGAACTCCCGGCCGGGCACAAAGGCCTCGGCCAGGCAGGGCTGGCCCAGAGCCTGGGCGCGTTGCGCCAGCAGTTGGGCCAGGTGCGCGGCGTCGCGCGCGGGGGCCACCGCGTCCGGCCCTATGCCCACGGACCCGTGAGTGTGCTCGGGCTTCAGGATGAACAGCGACGAAGCCGGGAAATCCAGCGCGGGGTCGCCGGGGCGCGGGGATTGCGAAAGCCAGTCCGGCGTGGCCAGCCCGGCCTGGCGCAGGCGGCGCTTGACCTCGCTCTTGCCCGAGGCGGCGAGCAGGGCCTGGGCGCCGCTGCCGGTGCAGGGGATGCCGAGGGCGGCCAGCAGGGCCGGCGCGGCAAAGGCCAGCCGCTCCAGCCCGGCCATGCTCTCCACGAGGTTCACGGCCAGGTGCGGCGGCGCAGCGGAAAGTTCCCGGCGCATGGCGTCCAGGTCCGGGCCGAAGGGCAGCAGACGCGCGGCGCAGCCCAGGCGTTTCAAGGCCCGGGCCACATCTCGGGCCTGGGTCAAGGTGTCCTGGCGGTCCGGCGGGGCGTCCTGCGGCACGGGGTCGTGCAGAATGACGACATCGAGCCCGGCAAAGGGCGTGCCGCTGTGTTCAGAATCGCCCGGCGCTGCGCTGCCGGATTTGACGCTGGTCGAATTTGCGCTGACGGATTCTTCGGAATCGGGCTCCATCGAGTCAGACTCCGCATGGCCATGCCCGGCCCGGTCAGGCTCAGTCCGGTCAGGCTCAGTCCGGTCCGGTTCGGCACGGTCCGGTTCGGCACGGTCCGGTTCGGAATCTCCCGTCGCCGCGCCGCCCGCCGCACTCGCGCCGCGCGCGCCCGCGTTCATCGGCGCACCTTTCTCTCCTTGTCGGGGTCAAGGGGCAGCCGCTCCAGGGCCGACTGCACGATCATGCGCAAAAGGTCCTGGTAGGAGACGCCGTTCATGTTGCACAGAATGGGCAGGTCCGAGATGACGGGGTTGAGGCCCGCCAGCGGATTCACTTCCAGAAAGCTGGCCCGTCCGGCCGCGTCCATGCGGATGTCCACCCGGCCGCCGTCTCGGCAGCCCAGGCCCCGCCACACGGCCAGGGCCAGGTCCATGGCCTCGGCCGCGGCTGGGCCGTCCACGGGCAGATACTGCACCAGGGTCTCGAAGTTGGCCTTGTTGCTGTATGAATATGCGCCGGGTTCGGCCTCGCCGCCCAGGCTCACCTCCATGACGCCCAGAGGCCGCGCCAGTTCGCCCGTGCCCGCGATGCCCACGGTGAACTCCCGGCCGGGCAGGTACTCCTCCACCAGCACCGGCTGATGGAAGCGCTTCAAGAGCACCCGGCAAATGGCGGCCAGCTCCTTGCGGTCCGCCGCGCGGGAGGCGGCGCAAATGCCCTTGCCCGTGCCCTCGGCCACGGGTTTGGCGAACAGGGGATAGGGCAGGTTCACGTCGGCGACGTCTTTCTCCGCGCGCACCAGGGCGAAGTCCGGCGTGGGCAGGCCCAGGTCGCGCACCACGCGCTTGCACGCGGCCTTGTCCAGGCACAGGGCCATCACCAGCGGGTCGGAAAAGGTGTAGGGGATGGCGTAGACGTCGAGCAGGGCGGGCACCAGGGCTTCGCGCCCGGGTCCGCGCAGTCCCTCGGCAATGTTGAAGACCAGGTCCCAGCGCTTGCCTCCGGCCAGCGCGGCCACCAGGCTCTTGGCCGAGCCGATGGGCTCCACCTCGAAGCCGAGGGCGGCCAGGCCTTCGCGCAGGGCCTCGATGGTGTCCTCCTTGTCGAATTCCGCGGTCTCCTCCTCGCTGTACCCTTCGGCCAGATATTCGGAGCGCAGGTCATACACGAGTCCGACGTTCATGCTGTCCTCTTGCCTGCGGCGGCTTTGTTCGCGGCGGCGGCCCCGGAGGGGTCCGGATAGCGGTACAGGCCGCCCGCGTAGTTCTGGAGCACCAAGTCATTCCCGGAATAGCCCACGGTGTAGTCCGGCGCCAGCGGTATCTTGCCGCCGCCGCCGGGGGCGTCGATGACGAAGGTGGGCATGGCGTAGCCCGTGAGCCGCCCGCGCAGGGCGCGCAGAATCTCCACCCCGCGCGCCGCCGGGGTGCGGAAGTGGGCCGAGCCGCTGATGGGGTCGCACTGGTAGAGGTAGTAAGGCCGCACGCGGAACGCCAGCAGGCCTTGGAACAGCCGCCCCATGACAGCCGCGTCGTCGTTGACGCCGGAGAGCAGCACGGTTTGGCTGCCCAGGGGGATGCCCGCGTCGGCCAAACGGGCGCAAGCGAGCCTCGTCTCCTCGGTCAGCTCCTGCGGATGGGCGAAGTGCAGGCTCATCCACAAGGGGTGGTGCTTCTTGAGCATCTTCGTCAGCGCCGGGGTTATGCGCATGGGCAGCACCGCGGGCACCTTGGTGCCTATGCGGATGATCTGCACGTGCTTGATGGCTCTAAGCCGCGTGAGCAGCCAGTCCAGCGCCTCGTCGGGCATGGTCAGCGGGTCGCCGCCGGAGAGCAGCACGTCCTGCACCTGCGGCGTGCGGCGGATGTAGTCGAGCCCCAGCTCCCAGCGCTGGCGCAGGGCCTCCAGGCGGCCGGTGCCGCCCATCCCGCGGGAGCGCGTGCAGTAACGGCAGTAGGTGGAGCAGAAGTCCGTGGCCAAAAACAGCACGCGGTTGGGGTAGCGGTGCACCAGACCCGGCACGGGAGAGTGGCGGTCCTCGCCCAGGGGGTCGTCGGCCTCGCCCGGGGCGCGGGCGGCTTCCCAGCAGGAGGGCAGCACCATGCGCCGCAGGGCTTGCCGCGGGTCGCGCGGGTCGAGCAGGCGCGCGTAATAGGGCGTCACGGCCAGAGGCAGCGAGGCCTTGGTCAGGCCGATGGCGCTTTTCTCGGCCTCGCAAAGGTCGAGCAGACGCGCGGCGTCCTCAAGGGTGGTGATGCGGTGGGCGAGCTGCCAGTGCCAGTCGAGCCAGTCGTGTTTGGTCGCGCCGGGAAAATGCCGGTGCAGAAACTGGCGCAGGGGCTGGGGATGGTATTCGGCGGCGGGCGCCGCGAAATATGCGGGGGAGAGGTCTTTGGCTGGTGAGGGGGGCTCTTCGGGGTCCTGGCCGTTTTCGCGGCCGCTGAAGCCGCAGTCCGGAGGTTCCGTTTCGCCCGCGTCCAGAATGGCTGTATCCATGGTGGTCTACCTGCTTAGTTGTTGTAAAATCAATTCTTTCTCTTGCCTGGGCCTGTGGTCTGCCGCACCGTGTCATCCGCACCGGGCGAGTCGTCGTCCGGGCTCTGAATGCGGTAATGCAGCAACCGGACAGTGCGGTACTCCTGGTCTTTGCGAATGACAAGCGCTTTTGCCTGGATGTTCCTGCCCGAGTATGGCGTGAGGTCTATGCCCTGCACCAGGCAGAAGCCCTCGGCGTCCTTTATGAACACCTTGTCCAGCCCGGCCACCACGCGCCCGGAGATCTCCACCGCCTCGCCTTGGGGGTCGGCCTCGGCCGTGGCTTTTTTGGCCAAGCCCGGCTGCGCGGAGCAGGCCAGGGTGGCGAGAAACGCCGCGAGGCAGAGGGCGCGGCGCAATGCCCGGCGCAGACCGAGCCCCGGAGCGGGACAGGAGAGGCCGCTTGAGGCTGTGGCGCAAAGGCGGGGTTGCGGCATGGTGCGCATGAAGGCTCCTTGTGGCTGGCTACGCCCCGGCGCGACCGAATGCGGCGTTGCCGGACGCTGCAGAAAGCCCGCCGCCGGGCGGGTTTGCCGCCACAGAAGCACAAATGGCGAGGCTCGTCTAGATTTTTTATAGCATTGCCGCCAGGCGGTCCCGCCCTTGCGCGCCAGGATGTTTTGGCCTATCGTCCGGCCCTGCGCATGAAACACATGCTGCGCCTAGCACCGCATTCTGGAGGGACTACTCATGACTGCCATTGGCACGCTTCGAAAACTCATTCTCGTCATGGGCCTTGCGGCCATTTTGGCCGGCTGCTCCGCCAACTCGGTGGTGCCGCTGCGTTACCAGCCCTCCACCTCGGCTGGCGCCCAGGTCTGCACCCAGACCATCACCCTGCTGCCCTTTGCCGACAAGCGCACCGACACCATCACCATCGGCTCCCTGGGCGAAGGCAAGAATTTCTACGCCGAGAACGACGTGGCCGAGTGGGTCGGCTGGGCCATGTTCGAGGAGCTCAAGGCGCGCGGCTGCGACGTGAAGTTCCGCGAAAAGGCCGACACCTCCGCCCTCAAGGGTTATGTGGTTTCCGGCTCGTTCGACACCGTGAGCGTGAACAGCGGCACGGCCATGATGGCCAAGGCCAAGCTGCGCGTGCGCGTGAAGGTGGAGAAGGACGGTCAGTTCGTGGTCGAGCAGATCTACTCCGGCGAGCGCGAGAACCTGGGCCTGACCTACGTGGACGCCGCCCAGAAGGTTTTGGCCTCCACGCTCCAGTACATCCTTCAGGACGCCGCCACGGACGTGGTCAAGGCGACCAAGTAGCGGTACGGTGCCAGCACCGGGCGCACCCCTCCCGTTGCGTCCACGGCGGACAACCAGCGTCGGCGCCTTCGGCTCCGCTCCGCTGGCTTTTCTGCTTTTGGCGCTGTGGCTGGCCGGGCTTTGCCTGGCCGGCCCGGAGGCGGCGCTGGCCCAAAGCGGCCCGGCCCGTCTGACCCTCGCCTGCCCCGACGACATTCCCCCCTATTGCTCGCGCGACGCCAACGGCCAGGCCGTGGGCCTGCTGCCAGACTTCTGGCGCCTGTACGCCAAGAAGACCGGCACCGAGGTGGAGCTGCGCGCGGTGAGCGGAGCCGAGGCTTTGCTGCTGCTGGAGTCCGGCGAGGCGGACGCCCACGCGGGCCTTCCCTTGCTCGCCGATCCTTCTGGCACGGCCGTTGGCGGCCTTGAAGACCGCTTCGCCCTCTCGCGGCCGCTGTTCGACCAGGGGCTTGGGCTCTTCGCCAATTCGGAGCAGGCCGAACGCCTGGAGTCCGCCGGTCTTGGGCTCGGACAGGCCCAATATACCGTGGGGCTGGCCAGCGGCGACCAGGCCGCGGCTTTTCTGAGCGCCACATATCCGAACCTGCGGCAGCGGGTGTACCCGGACCTGGACGCCCTGGCCGCTGGCTTGGCCCTGGGCCAGGTTGACGCTGCAGCCGGGCCGGTGCTGCCCCTGCGGCACCGCTTGCGCGCCCTGGGCGGCGCACAGCGCTATGCGATGCTGCGCAGCTATCCCGGCGCGGTGCTGCGGGCCGCCGTGCGCAAGGGCGACCAGGCCCTGCTCGCGCGCATCAACACCGGGCTCGACGCCATCAGTCCCGATGACGTGAAGAATCTCATGGCGCACTATTCCGTGGAGGCCGCCGGACCTCCCGCGTGGCTGCCCGGCGTGGCCGTCGGGGTGCTGTGCCTGCTGGTGAGCTTTGCGCTGCTGCGCCGCGCCAGCCGCGTGCGCAAAAGAGCAGAGGCCCGCAGCCACGAAACCGACCTGCTGCGCGACAATCTTCTGGGCGAGATGGCCCGGCACCGCAAGACCCAAGATCTGCTCCTCTCCGCCATTGAGCAATCCCCCTCCGGCATCCTCATTGCCTACGCCAACCGCGAGGCCCCGCCGGTCCTGAACTCCCATGCGCTGAAAATCCTTGGGCTGGAGACGCCGCCGCCGCCCGGCAAGCTGCCGGACCACCGCCTGTGGCGGGTGTACACGGCGGGCGGCAAGCTGCTGTCCAAGGGGGAGCTGCCCCTTGCCGCGGCCCTGTGCCGGGGCGAAAGCCTCGTCAACGCGGAGTTCCGCGTGGCCCTGGCCGACGGCACCGAGCGCTGGATTTTGACCAACGCCGCTCCTGTGCGCAATGCTCAGGGCGAGGTGCGCGCCGGCGTCGTGGTCTTCCACGACATCACGGCCTCCCGCCTGGCGGAGCGCGAGCTGGCCCGCTTCAAGTTCTTTCTGGAGGCCGGGGTGGAGGAGGTCTACTTGCTGCGCCCCAACGGCGTCGTGGCCTACGTCAACGAGGCCGTGGCGCGCAGCCTGGGCCATGCCCGCCAGGAGCTGCTGGACATCCCCGTGGCGCAGATCGACCCCTCCCTGACGCCGGAGGCCGTGTTCCGCCTGCTGCTCAGCGTGCGGCAAGCCCCTGTGACCCTGGAGACGCTGCAGCGCACCCGCGACGGCCGCACCGTGCTCAAGGAGCTCAAGGTTTTCTACATGCGCTTCGGCGACGAGGAATACGTCTGCGGCTTCGGGCGCGACATAACCGAGCAGAGCCGCCTGGAGCGCGAGCTGGGCAGCACCCGCGCGCTGTTCGCCGCCTCGCTGGAGCAGGCCCCCTGGGGCATCATCATCGGCGACGCGGCCACGGGCCGGGTGAGTATAGCCAACCCCGCCGCGGCCAATCTTCTGGGCGTGACCCCGGAGGCCCTGGTGGGCATGGACGTCAACGGGCACAAGTCCATCTGGAATTTTTTGGATGCCGGGGGCGGTGTGGTTACGCCGGGCGAAACCCCCCTTGGCCGGGCCATCAGAAAGGGCGAGGACACCCGCGACCTGGAGGTGCGCTTCACCCTTGAGGGCGGCCCGGAGCGCTGGCTTCTGGCCAACGCCTCGCCCGTGCGCGGGGCCAGCGGGGCCATCATCGCGGGCATCATGGTCATGGCCGACATCACCAGCCGCAAGCGCATGGAGACCCAGCTGGTGTTCAAGGCCCTGCACGACGCCCTGACCGGCCTGCCCAACCGCGCCCTATGCCTGGAGCGCCTGCAGCAGATGCTGGAGCAAGCCTGCGTCCGCGGGCTCACCTTCGCCGTGGCCTTTGTGGACCTGGACCGCTTCAAGATGCTGAACGACAGCCTCGGGCACTCCTTTGGCGACCGCGTGCTGCTGGAGGCGGCGCGGCGGCTTTCCGCCGGGGTGGATGGCCAGGGCCAGGTGTGCCGCTTCGGCGGCGACGAATTTGTACTGCTGGTGGACCGCGCCGAAAGCGCGGAGGCCGCCCAGGAGACCATCCGCGCCGCCTTGGCCGACCTGTCGCGCAGCATGAGCGTGGACGGGCAGGAGGTTCGGCTCACCGCCAGCGCCGGCGTGGTCATTGGACCCGGCGAGGACTGCCAGACGGCGGAGAATATTTTGCAGAACGCCGACTTGGCCATGCACCGGGCCAAGGACGCGGGCCGCGACCGCGCGCGCCTGTTCCACCCCGGCATGCTGCGCCGCGCCCAGGAGCTCATGGCGCTGGACGCCGACATCCGGCGCGGCCTGGAGCGCGACGAATTTCTGGTGTTCTACCAGCCCATCATGGCGGCCAGCGGCGACGAGATTCTCGGCTTCGAGGCCCTGGCGCGCTGGCGCAGCCCCACGCGCGGGCTGGTGAATCCCCATTCCTTCATCGCCCACGCCGAGGACTCCGGGCTCATCGTGCCCCTGGGCGAACAGATGCTGCGCAAGGCCTGCGCGGGCATGACCGAGTGGCGCAGGCGCTTTCCCGCCGCGCGGCGCATGACCCTGGCCGTGAACCTCTCAGCCAAGCAGTTCATCCAGCCGGACATTGTGGACACGGTGCGCCAAGTGCTGCGCGAAACCGGCCTGCCCCCGGCTCTGCTCAAGCTGGAGCTCACGGAATCCACGCTCATGGGCGACCCGGAAACCGCGCTCACCGCCATGCGGCGGCTCAAAGCCCTGGGCGTGGCCTTGGCCATCGACGACTTCGGCACCGGCTATTCCTCCCTGGCCTACCTGCAACGCTTCCCCGTGGACATCCTCAAAATCGACCGCTCCTTCGTGCGTGATCTGCCCCGCGAGGATGCCGACAGCCACGCCCTGGTGCGCGCCATCGCCGCTCTGGCCGGCAGCTTGCGCCTGGGCATCGTGGCCGAGGGCGTGGAGACCCCGGAGCAGCTGGCCATGCTGGTGGAGCTGGGTTGCCAGGCCATGCAGGGCTTCCTCTTTTATCCGCCCCTGCCGGCGGACGCCGTCACCGAACTGATGCTCGCCATTGAGGAGCGTCCCGCCTGCGCCTCGCCTGAGCTGCGGCAACCCGACAGCCCCATCCCGCAGCTTGACGGCCCCGCGCCCATTTTATAATCTGTCTGCATCCGATTTTTCACAGAGGTTTTTTTGCGCACCACACTTCTGGATATTGTCGCTCCGGTTGCTGGCGAGAGCCGCGGCCGGTAGCCTTCCCCAAGGCGCACGTCCCCTCTCATAGGGGCGTCTCCAGCCTCGGGGCGGCCTGATCCGTCCCATCCCCAGCCGGTCCGTCTCCGGGCCGGTCTTCCTTGCTCTCGTCCGTCAGCCAGTCTCCCGGCGTTTTTCTTGCCGTTCCCGGCCGCTTGCGGCGCATGGAGCCGGGGCTTGCCTCCGTCCGGTCCAGCGCCCGCATTGCGTTCCTTGCGGCAGGAAGCGCCACGTCTCCTTCCAGGCCAGACCGTGCCGGCCATCACGTCCGCACGGCCCAGACGGCGCCCGGCGCAAGCCGGCGCATGCCGCGCATGCACAAGCAAGAACGCGGGCTTCCGCGCAGAGCGGCCGACCGCGACGGGAACGACAATGACCTTAGAAGACTTGGGTTTTGACCAATGGTTTGAGGCGGGCATGTTTGACGCAATTCCAGAAGGCTGCGGGCTGGCCCGCGTCTGCGCCGTGAACCGGGGCTCCTGCCTTGTGCACGACGGCGCCCGGGAGGTTCCGGCCGAGCTGTCGGGGCGGCTGTGCTTTCAGCTGGACAGTCCCGCAGCCCTGCCCTGCGTGGGGGACTGGGTGGCGGTGCAGCATTACAACGACGGTGCTGCGGCCATCATCCACCAGGTGTTGCCGCGCAGAACGTTCCTGCGGCGCAAGGCGGCCGGGCAGGGGCTGGAGCATCAGATGATCGCCGCCAACGTAAACACGGCCTTCCTCGTGCAGTCCTGCCGTTTCGACTTCAACCCCGCCCGGCTGGAGCGCTATCTCGTCATGGTTGCGGAAGGCCGCGTGGAGCCCGTGGTGGTGTTGACCAAGACGGACTTGATCGGCGCGGAGGAGCTGGAGCAGAAGCTTGCGGCCGTGCGCGCCCGCACCGGAGCCGTGGTCGTGGCCCTCAGCAGCGTTACGGGAGAAGGGTTTGCGGCCCTGTACGGGCTGCTCTCCGCTGGGCGGACTTATTGTCTTCTCGGTTCCTCCGGCGTGGGCAAAACAACGCTCCTGAACCGCCTGCTGGGGCGGGAGGCCTTTGAAACCAAAGACGTGAGCGGCACGGGCGAGGGCACCCACACCACCACGCGCCGCCAGCTCGTCATCCTCGGGCAAGGGGCCATCCTCATCGATTCACCCGGCATGCGCGAGCTGGGCCTCATGGACGCGGGCGAGGAGGGGCTGGCGGGCGGCTTCGACGATGTGGCCGCCCTTGCCGCCAACTGCCGCTATGCCGACTGCCAGCACCGGGGCGAACCCGGCTGTGCCGTGCGCGCCGCCATCAAGAGCGGCGAGCTGGCCGAGGAGCGGTTTGCCAGCTACTCCAAGCTCAGAAAGGAGTCCGAGTTCAACGCCATGACGGCGCTGGAAAGACGGCGCAAGGACAAGGCGTTCGGCCGGTTCGTGAAGGAGGTCAAGAAACGGATGCGTGATTAGGCGTCGCAGGTATGAAAAAGCCCCCGGAACACGCGCTCCGGGGGCTCTTTTTGCAACGGGAAGCTGTTTCGCTACTGGTAGACCTTGATGTTGTCGCCCGCGCGCAGCTCGGTGCCCTTGATCTTGTTCCAGCCCTTGAGTGAGTCGGCGGTGACGCCGAAACGCTTGGAAAGGCTGTAGATGGTGTCACCCTGGCGCACGGTGTAGCGCGTCACCTGCTCGCGCGCCGGCTCACGCGCGGCGGCCTGCTCGCGCACCGGTGCGCGCGTCACCTGTTCGCGGGTCTTGGCGGCCTGGACGCGGGTCTTCTTGGTGGCCTGGTCGGAGGCGTCGGGGATGTTCAGCTTCATGCCGGGCTTGATGGCCTTGGTGTTGTCCAGGCCATTGGCCTCAACCAGGGTTTTGACGCTGACTTTGAACTTCTTGCTGATGGACCAGGCCGTGTCTTTTTTGCCCACAACATAGTTGGCGCGGGAGGCGGCGATCTTGCGGGTCTTCTTCAGCGACTCGGGCATGGCCTCGCCCGTGCTGCTCTGCGGCAGCATGATGCATTGGCCGGGCTGCATGGTCTGCGCCAGGGAGCCGTTGATCTGGCAGATGACTTCCTGCGGCACGTGGTAGAGCTGGGAGAGCTTGCGCAGGTTGTCGCCCTTCTTGATCTCGTGGGCGATGAAGCCCGCGGGCGGCAGGATGCTGGGGTTCTCAAGGTAGGCCAGCATGGAGGCCTTCTTGGCCACAGGAATGGACACCGCGACCTTGCGGTCCGGGGGGCTCACCTGGCGGCGGAAGGCCGGGTTGAGCTGGTGGAATTCCTCCCAGTTCATGCCGCCGGACTTGGCCAGGGCGAGGAGGTCGGTGCCGCCGGGAACCTGCACGGTCTCCAGCTTGGGCGCGGCGTTCCAGTTCACGGGCTCGAAGCCGAGAGCCTCAAGGTTCTGGAAGATCTTGGTGATGGCCACGAACTTGGGCACGTAGTGCTGGGTCTCGGTTTTGAGCCGCATGACGCGGTTCAGGCGGTTGTTCTGGCTCACCAGATCGAGGAAGTCCTCGGCGTTGGTCACCTCAAGGGCGCGGGAGATCTTGCCTTCACCCGCGTTGTAGGCGGCCAGGGCGAGATACCAGTCGCCGAACATGTCGTTCAGGAAGGAGAGGTACTTGGCGGCGGCTTCGGTGGAGAGCTTGGGGTCGCGGCGTTCGTCGATCCACCAGTCCACGGTGAGGCCGTACTTGCGGCCGGTGTAGGGCATGAACTGCCACATGCCGCCCGCGCCTGCCCAGGAATAGGCGTTGCAGTTGTAGCCGGACTCCGCAAAGGGCAGCATGGCCAAATCCTGGGGCAGGCCGTTGCGCAGCAGGCTTTCCCGCACGTAGGGCAGCTGGGATTCAGAGCGCTTGAGCCAGCGGGCGAAGGTCTCGCGCGCGGGGCCGGTGTAGTAGGCGAAATAGCGTTCCACTTCCTGGGAGTCGAAAAGGTCGAGGTCGAAGTCCAACCCGCTCTTTTGTCCAAGTATGCGGCGCTGGGCTTCGGTCAGGTGCGGCGTCTGGGTCACCGGGGCGGTGACTTCGGGCTCGAGCAGGGTGCCGGTCTGGCCGGGGGTCAGGGGCACGGCGGACATTTCCTCGGGCTCAAGGTCCATGTCGTTATCGATGGACGGGGTGCGCGGCGCGCCCAGGCTGCGGCTCTGGGCCGCAAGAAGACCCGGCTGGGAGGCGGACTGGCGCTGGGATTCGAGAGACTGGGCCTTGACAGGACTGGCGTTGTCGATATTCATGGCGGAGCACGACCACAATGACGCGAGCAGACACGCGCTGCTGGCGGTGGTCAGGGATAATCGGACAAATTTCTTCATCAAAATTCGTTCCTCCGTTCGGCGGCGCGGGTGGAGAGGAGTCTCCTGGGACTGAGGGACGCCCGCAAAGCGGCCAAGCCCCGTGCGCCGATAGTTGGATACGTAAAAAGACACCTTACCCTACACCTGAAATTATCGTCTGGCAAGCTTCACCCAAGCGCCCGATGAACCTGGAGGTTCCCATGGCTGAATCGAGAAAGTCCCCCCGCCCGAAGGGTCCGCGCCCCACCGGACCGTCCGGCAAGTCCGGCTTTGGCGGCGGCAAGCCCAAGGGCCGCTCCGGCGGCAAGCCGGGCGGAAAATCCAGCGGCGGCTCCGACGACGACTGGCGCTCCAGCCCGCCCAAGGGCGCGGGCAAAGGCCCTGCCAAGGGCCCCTACAAGGGCCCGGCCCGTGGGCCCGCCAAGGGTCCTGCCAGAGGCCCGGCCAAGGGTCCCGGCGGCAGCCGCGCGGGAGGCCCCCGCAAGGAAGGCGATCCGCGCGTCACCGGCGGCTACGGCAAACCCCCGCGTGAGAAGAAAGCTCCGGCCGCCGCCCGCGTCGACGACTTCGATTTCGACATCGACATCGACATGACCGACGTGGCCCCGGCCGGTTTCCCGCAGCCCGCCCGCCCGGCCAAGAACGCCGGCGACGCTGGCTCCCGTCCGCCGCGCGAGCGTTCCGGCAGGCCCGAAGGCTCCGGCAAGCCCGCCGCGTCCGGCAAATTCGACAAGTCGTCCAACGCCGAACGCCCCGGCAAGTTCGACCGCAACGGCGTTCCCAACCGTCCCGCCCGCCCGGAGTGGGCCGATGGCCGCCGCGCCCCGCGTCCCGAGGCGGAGGAGCCCGAGGACGGCAAGAGCGTCACCGCCGGGCGCAACCCCGTGCGCGAGCTGCTGGGAACCGCGCCCAAGCGCATCGACGGCATCTTCGTGCGCAAGGGCCAGCGCGACGCCAAGGTGCAGGAGATAGTGGCCCTGGCCGACGAGAACCGCATCAAGGTGCAGTTCGTGGACGACATGTTCCTGCGCCGCCTGTATCCCGGCACCCACCAGGGCGTCGTGGCCGTCACCGCGGCGGTGGAATACGCCGATCTCGACACCCTCATCGCCTCCGTGGCCGCCGCGCCCCTGCCGGTGCTGCTGGCCCTCGACCAAGTGCAGGACCCCGGCAACCTCGGAGCCATGGCCCGCACTGCCTGGGCCATGGGCGCAGCGGGCATCATCGTGCCGCGCCACGGCGGAGCCTACATCGGCGCGGGCGCCATGCGCGCCAGCGCGGGCGCGCTGCACCACCTGCCCGTGGCCCGTGTGACCAACATGAGCCAGACCCTCGACGCCTGCGCCGAGGCCGGGCTGTCCATCCTTTGCGCCGATGCCGAGGGCGAGGACCTGTTCAAGGCCGCCATCGACCTGCCCGCCGTGCTCGTCATGGGCGGCGAGGAAAAAGGCGTGCGCCACGGCGTGGGCAAGCACTGCCAGACCCGTTTGGCCATTCCCCTCAAGCGCGCCTTCGACTCGCTGAACGTGGCCCAGGCCGCCGCCATTTGTCTGGCGCGGCTTGGGCAGTTGTAAGCGGGGCGAGGCTGGTCGGCTTGCGGGAAGGATGAAGAGAAGAGCCTCTGGCGACCGGAGGGAATGATTCCCCCCGGACCCCCTCATGTCAAGACCCGAAGGGCTGGGACGAACGCATTCGTCTCAGCCCTTTTGTTTGCAGAAGGGCGTATGGAGCGGGAGGTTTGCCGGTTGCTTTTTGTTTGCCGGGCGCTTGCCGCCGCCACGTGCGTCTTGGCGAACGCCGGGAAATGCGCTACTCGTTGCCTCCATGCAGACACGTAAAAAAACGCGCGCGGTCCATGTCGGATCTTTGGGAGTGGGCGGCGACAATCCCGTCCGCGTTCAGAGCATGACCAACGTGGACACCCGCGACGTGTTCGCCGCCACGGCGCAGGTGCGCGAGCTGGCCAAGGCCGGGTGCGAGATCGTCCGCCTGGCTGTGCCGGACGAGGCCGCGGCCAAGGCCCTCACGGCCATCCGCAAGGATTCCCCAGTGCCGCTCATCGCGGACATTCACTTCGACCACCGCCTGGCGCTCATGGCCCTGGACGCGGGCATCGACGGCCTGCGCATCAATCCCGGCAACATCGGCGGCGAGGAGAAAGTGGACGCCGTGGTGCGCGCGGCGGCGGAGCGCGGCGTGCCCATCCGCATCGGCGTCAACAGCGGCTCCGTGGAAAAGGACCTGCTGGCGCGCTTTGGCGGGCCAACGCCCGAGGCCATGGTGGAGAGCGCCCTGGGACATGTGGCCCTGCTGGAGCGCCGGAACTTCCACGACATCAAGATTTCCCTCAAGTCCTCCAGCGTGCGCGACACCATCGAGGCGTATACGCTGCTCAGCGCCCGCGTGGACTACCCCCTGCACATCGGCGTCACCGAGGCGGGCACGCTGCTGCCCGGCGCGGTGAAAAGCGCCGTGGGCCTGGGCGTGCTGCTCTTCAACGGCATTGGCGACACCCTGCGCGTGTCGCTTACCCACGACCCCGTGGCCGAAATCGGCGTGGCCTACGACATTCTGCGGGCCCTCGGCCTGCGGGAGCGCGGGCCGGAGGTCATCAGCTGCCCCACCTGCGGCCGCACGGAGATAGGGCTCATCGCCCTGGCCGAGGAAGTGCAGAAGCGCCTGCGCGACGTGCCCGAGGTCTTCAAGGTCGCGGTCATGGGCTGCGTGGTCAACGGACCCGGCGAAGCGCGCGAGGCCGACATCGGCATTGCGGGCGGCCGGGGCTCGGGCATCGTGTTCCGCAAGGGCGAGGTCATCCGCAAGATACGCGGCGAAGAGAATCTGCTGCCCGAGTTCATGAAGGAGCTGGAGCTGTTCCTGCGCGAATTGCGCGCCCGCTGACCTCTCGCCCCCCCCTCTCCCCCCACGCATCCACCCGGTTGGCCGGATCGTCGACGCAAGTCACCGTACCAGTCGCTGTCGCCGCCCTTTGCGCCCAAGAACTGGCGCTGAGGACCGGTAGTGAACCCCGAAGGG
>Ga0209373_10002096_pt1 | contig 20922 bp, 20 predicted proteins | sample Higcelweek5metaG_FD_187173 | JGI IMG/M metagenome (GOLD analysis project Ga0209373, IMG submission 187173) | Freshwater pond sediment microbial communities from the University of Edinburgh, under environmental carbon perturbations - High... | ecosystem: Environmental > Aquatic > Freshwater >... | reverse complement strand
AACAGTCTGTTTGTCGACCTTAGGAGTACTATAAAAATATTCGGCGGCAAGAGCAAAATCCTTGAGGGTGAACATTCTTTCTTTGGCGAGATCGATTATAGAAATTATTTTTACTTCGTTATTTTGCCATTCTTTAGGAATAAAGCTCTTTAGTCTATTAAAGAGGTCTTTTGAATCAAGTTTCTTTATCCACTGACTGTTTAGATAATTTAGTCTTTGGATATCAAAAATAGCATTCTGTCTTTGGATTTTATTTTCATCAAAAATTTCTACCATTTGTTCCAGTGTTAAAAGATCGGAGTTGTCTTTGTAGGAGAAACCGAGATAAAAAAGAAAATTATTGATGGCTTCCGGCAAGTAACCGTCGTCTGCATACTCGAGTACCGATTTGGCTCCGTGGCGTTTTGAAAGTTTACTTTTGTCCGGACCGAGAAGTAAGGGTACATGAGCAAGAATGGGCGGATCCCAACTTAGCGATTCATAAAGAAATAGGTGAACCGGTGTAGACATCATCCACTCAACTCCCCGGAGTACGTGGCTTATTTTCATTAGATGATCATCAACGACGGACGCAAGATGGTATGTGGGAATGCCATTTGTTTTCATCAAGACTTTGTCATCACATTCGGCATTGGGAAGACTGAGCTTTCCCTGAACCAGATCGTGCCAAACGGTAAAACCGGTTTCCGGAATTTTGGCGCGGATAACGTAAGGCGCTCCCGAGTCAAGTTTGTTTTTGATTTCTTCCGGAGATAAATTCCGGCAGTGACGGTCGTATTTGGCGTACTCATTATTTTTGTGCAGTTCTTTTAGCCTTTCTTCGGAACAAAAACAGTAATAAGCAGCTCCGGTGTTTATTAGTTCCTGAACATATTTTTGATATATATCCAACCTTTCGGTTTGAATATATGGACCGAAAGGACCACCGACAACCGGATCTTCATCCGGTTTTATTCCTAAAAAGTTATGAATCATGTAAATTTTTTCCACCGCTTCGGGAACCAAACGATCCTGATCGGTATCTTCAATACGGAGAATAAACTCTCCTCCATATTTTTTGGCCAGTAAATAATCAAAGAGAGCAGTTCTTGTATTTCCAATGTGAGGTATCCCCGTTGGCGAGGGTGCAATCCTAGTTCTTACGTGCGTATCGGGCATAGTGATAGTATACTTTATTTAGCTTATGGCGACACTAACTGAGGCATCGGTAACTGCAAGAAAAGCAATCAAGTACGGAATCATCGGATTTTTGGCGATTACCGTGCTTTGGTATGTCGGAGTTGCTTTGGTGAAGTATTATCAGGCAATGAATCCCCCGGATTTGCCCAGTCCGACCGTTGATTTCGGACAGCTTCCCAAAATAGTATTCCTTGAAAGTGTTGACCGGCCAAAGTTAGTTCTTGAGCTACCAACCGGCGGAATACCTGTTTTTGTTGACAGAATGAGGGTTTATTCCGCACCAATAAAAAGAAGTTCGTTTGATGATGCAGAAAAAGGAATTGAAATTGCGGCTTCTTTGGGATTTTTGTTTAAACCTCTTCAAAAAACCGAGTCAAATTATATTTGGACCAATCAAGATCAGCTGAACTCTAAGCTGGATATGAACATTGTCAGCGGACATTTTACTTTGACCCGACAGTGGCAAAATAATCCCGCTTTGGCATCGCTGGCTAGTTTCTCGTCCGAAAAAACTGTCATTATGGACACGGAAAATTATCTCAGTAAAGTTGGACTTTTGAGTTCCGATATTGTTGGGGTGGAAAAAGTTTCTTATCTTAAGGATAGTGGTGGGGCATTGGTAAATGCCTTATCTTTATCGGATGCTGATTTTGTCCGGCTTGATTTATTCAGAAAAAACATTGAAGAGATTGATCCCGAAGGTGACAAAAAAGAAGTTTTGGCAAGTTACCCTTTTTATAGAGAAGATCCCAGCAAGGGATTGATAAGGATTACTATTTCAGGGTCGAAGAGTCTAAGTGACATGATCATTTCGTTGGAGTATGGATATAACTCTGTTGATTACACGGAAAATGGAACTTATCCTATCAAGACCGGAGCGGAGGCTTGGAGTGAGCTAGAAAAAGGAGGGGGATTTGTGTATCGCGGAGAGTCAAAAGCAGCCGAAGTAAAAATAAGACGGGTATTTTTGGGATACTTTGACCCGGAAACGAGTAAGGGGTATGCTATGCCTGTTTATGTTTTCCTTGGTGATCAAGGATTTACGGCTTATGTTTCCGCGGTGAGGGATTCGTATATCAAGAAATAAGACCGTCTATTCCCAAGAGAAATTACTGTAGATCCAGTTGAACATAGTTTGGGCTTCACCGAAACGGTCTTTGCTATTGAGAAGAGTGATGATGACAGGATGATTATCTTTTTCGGCGAGAATAACAAGACACTCCCCTGCTTCAGGAGTCCAACCTGTTTTTACTCCAAATATTCCCGGTTTCCCGAGAAGAAGATTGGTAGTCTCAAGCGGATAGAAATTACCTTTTAAACTTTTTATAGTGACTTTTTGCGTGGAAACTATTGAGGAAAATTGAGGCCGGCTAAGAGCGGCTCTTGCCAACATGGTAATGTCGTAGGAGCTGGTGTAGTGATTTGAACTTTCAACTCCGGAAACATTGGAAAAATGAGTGTTTTGTAAACCCATTTCCGCGACCTTGGAGTTCATTCTGGAAATGAACGCCTGATAACCCCCCGGATAGTTTTCGGCGAGAGTAATAGCGGCATCGTTTCCTGACGGAACCAGAAGTGCATATAGTAAATCGGCGGCAATTAGCTTGTCTCCTTTTTTTAAATTGACCGTACTTCCGTTGGCATTCTGACCGTTAACGACATTTAAAATAGTGTCTTCATCAAAATAATCCATAGCGACCAAGGCGGTCATGATTTTTGTCAACGAAGCGGGTTTGTATCTTATGTTGGCATTCTTTTCATAAAGAACGATGCCCGTGTTTTGATCGCTAATAAAGATTCCTGTAGCGGTAATATCAGGAGGAACAATATTTTTTGACACCGGCATTTGAGGTTCACTGACAAAAGCCGCTCTTACTTTTGGTTCTTTAGAAGGAGATGGTGATTTTAAAACCGGAGAAAAAATTACAAAACTAAAAAGACAAAATAAAGAAAAAATATTAATGAATGTCCTGAGACCGCCATGTATAGACTTCTTTGTTTTTTTCATCGGGGTATTCTTCATTTTATACTAGGAAGTCTGATCCTGAATTGCTTTTCTTATTTTTACTTTTGCCGTATGAGTTTTTACAAAACGAAGCCAGTTTTTATTTGGTTTCTTGATTGTTTTTGATTTCTGAATTTCGATGATGTCACCACTTTTTAGTTCGTGATCAAGCGAAGCAATACGACCATTTACAATGACGGTTTGAATATAATATCCCAGATCGGAGTGGACGCTAAAAGCATAGTCAACCGGAGTGGAGTTTTCCGGCAGGTCAAAAACATCGCCATTTGGAGAGAAAACATAGATATGTGAGGAAAGTGCATCAAGTTTGTAGTCTTCAAGACTGTCGCCTGCCGAACTAACCTGATCCTGCCAACCGGCAAGTTGTTTTATCCAAGACATTTTTTCGGTAATCTTGAAAGCAATACCCGCTTCCAGATCCGCGTCGCTTGCACCGTGACTCTTGGCATCGGAGTAGGCGAAGTGGGCGGCAGCACCGTACTCAGCCGTAAGATGCATTTCTTCCGATCTAATTTGTATTTCAACAATATTGCCTTTATTGTCAAAAATTTTGGTGTGAATTGATTGATATCCATTTGGTTTTGGCTGAGCGATAAAGTCGGAGATACTATACTGCGGACATGGTTTCCAGTATTGATGAATTATCCCCAGTGTGGAGTAACAGCTTGGCAGATCTTTGGTAATTACACGGATAGCCATCAAGTCATAAATTTTGGTGATATCACGGCCGAATTCGGGACGGAGAAGTTTTTTGTACAAACTGTACATACGTTTTGGTCTACCTTCCACTTTGGCAGTAACACCATGTTTGACTAACTGCTGGCGGAATTTATTCATTATCTCAGAGACATTTTTTTCCGAGTATTTTAAGTGAGGTTTGGCGATTTCCTGAAGCCATGCATGTTCATCGGGATAAATATACGGAAAAGCCATATCTTCCAAGTCGCCTTTTAAACGACCCATACCGAGTCTTTCGGCGAGAGGGGCATAAACTTCCAGTGTTTCTGTTGCAATTCTTTTTTGTTTTGAAAGAGGAACAGCATCGAGGGTAGAAATATTGTGGAGTCTGTCTGCCAAACGAATCAAGACAACACGGATATCCTGTGCCATAACAACAAACATTTTTCTAAGATTTTCCAAAAACTCATTATTTTGGCTCCCCCTTAACTTGACCTTACCAACACGGCTAACTCCTTCAATCAATTTGGCGATTTCGGATCCGAAGACCGATTCTATTTCTCCTACGGAAACACCGGACATCTCCGGTAGATCATGAAGTAAGGCTGCTTCCAGACTGGCTTGATCAAGACCCCAACCTGCCAAAATTGAAGCAACTGCCAGTGGATGAATAATATAGTTTTCTCCCGTTTGCCGGAGTTGACCTTTGTGTTTTTCCTTTGCAAAAAGATAGACTTTTTTAAGTCTTTTTTCTTTGATATCGGATCTTTTGGTTTTGGCTAGGATCAAGAGATCCGTAAAGCTTTTCTCCATATGCGTATTTTACCTTGTTTGACGTGATAAGATTTAGGCATGTACAGGAGGTTCTTGCTGCCGGACGAGACTGTTTTGTTGCCTTTAGAGCTAAAACAAGTAATGAAGGATTATAACTCCAACGGTTTTGAGATTTATTTGGTTGGAGGAGGAGTGAGAAATATCCTGATGCAAAAGGTTCCGGAAAACTGTGATCTAACAACAAATGCAACGCCGGAACAAAGCCTTGAGATACTAAAAAAACACGATCCTTTCTATAATAATGACTTTGGAACCGTGTCGTATGACTTGGAGATTGATGGAAAAAAAGAGTTGTATGAAATTACTACCTACCGATCGGAAAAAGAGTACTCAGATTTCCGTAGACCCGACAACGTAAGCTGGGGAAAGACTCTTGAGGAAGATGTGACAAGAAGAGACTTCACGGTAAACGCAATGGTTATTGGTCAGAAAGACGAAAAGTATGAACTGATCGATTTGGTTGGAGGTCTACCGGACTTTGAGAAAGGACTTATCCGCGCCGTGGGAAATCCCGAAAAACGTTTTGGTGAAGATGCACTCCGGATGATGAGAGCGATAAGGTTTGCTTCGCGTTTGGGATTTTCTATCGAAAAAGATACGTTGGCGGCAGTTTCCGCAAAATCGGCATTACTTGAAAACATAAGTAAAGAAAGGATACGGGGTGAACTTTTAAGTATCATTGGCTCGGATTATCCGGCAGATGGAATTTCCCTTTTGATATCTACCGGACTAATGCAACAAATAATGCCGGAAGTTTTGGAAGCCCGTGGGGTGATGCAGGGAGGACACCATACCTTAACGGTACTGGATCACATGATCGAAGTCCTCCGGAACTGTCCTTCACCCGATCCGGTTGTGCGTTTTGCGACTTTTATTCATGATGTGGGTAAGCCAAGAAGTCAGAGATATAAATGCCGAAAATGCGGAAAGATGTTCCGGGATCTGGCAGAGGATTTTATAACCTGTGCCAACTGTGGGTTTAATCAACCAACAAGAGGAATGATCACTTTTTATGGTCATGAAGTGATTGGAGCAAAAATGACCAAAGAAATTTGTGAAAGACTACGGTTTACCAACAAGGAAACGGAAAAAATCGTGACTTTGGTAAGAATGCATATGTTTGCCTATCAACCGGAAATGACCGATGCCGCAATACGAAGAATTATAAGAAAAGTGGGTAAGGAAAATATCGCCGATATGGTGCTACTACGGATCGCCGACAGGAAAGGAAGCGGAAGTAAGACAACCAGCTGGAGATTTATGGAGCTGCAAAAAAGAATTGGCGAACAACTGTTTGAGCCGATGGAGATAAATGACATGGTAGTTGACGGACGGGACGTGATGGAAGTTTTGGGAGTTAAACCGGGGCCGATAATCGGAAAAATTCTTAAGGAGTTGTTTGATGAAGTCTTGGAGGATAGCAGCAAAAACAAAAGAGAGTATTTGCTTCCACGAATAAAAGAGGTAGCAAAGGAGTAATCTTTTACTTTTTACCGAAGATTTTTTCCCAGACGATGAGAAGCGGAGCGGCAGTGAAAGTACTGGAGTAGGTGCCGGTAATGGTACCGATGAGAAGAGCCAGAGAGAAGTATTTTGTAGTCTCACCGCCTATTAGGAAAAGGGCGATCAACATAAAAATAATTGTAAGGGAGTTGTTTAGAGATCTGACCATGGTTTCAGTGACGGCCCGGTTAATCAAATTGGTATAGTTTTCTCCTTTATTTTTGTGTGAGAGTTCGCGGATACGATCATAAACAACAATAGTATCGTGTGTGGAGAAAGAAAGAATGGTAAGAACTGCAGTGACAAAAAGAAGATCTATCTCAACTCCATAAAAATGACCGAGTAGAGAAAAACTACCAAGAAGAACCAGTGAGTCGTGCAGCATAGCAATCACGGCACAGACACCATACTTTACTTTTTTGAAGGCAAAACTGATATACAAAAGAAGCATGACGCTGGCTATCACGAGAGCAAAGAGAGTTTTTCTAATAGTTTCTTTTCCAAGAGCGGCACCGATGGTTTCGAAACCGGCTATTTTTATTTCCGGATTGTCTTTTTTGATGGTATCTATAGCTTTTTGGGCAGTTTCCTGAGAAATGTTTTTTGTTTTTAGAGTAACGGAGTTTTTAGATGAGTCCTCAAGAGAAGGAGTGTAGTCTTTGAAAGACTGTAGAACAGTATCGGGAGTCGATTTGACGTTTTCTACCGTAAGACGGGTTCCGCCAGTGAATTCTATCGATGGTTTAAATCCGTAACGGGCCAGAGAATAAATTCCGGGAACGATAATAAGAGCCGAAATCAAAAAGTAGATGTAGAGGTGTTTCATCCAGTTCATATTATTTTTTGTTTTTGATTTCTAAAGTTTTGCCCTTATAAAAAAGGCGAAGAAGGTTTCTCGTTACAACAATTCCGGTAAAGAGGGAGATGAGAATACCCAATATTAAAGTAAGGGCAAATCCCCTAACGGCTCCGGAAGTGTTTAGAAAGTTCCAGTCCAGTGGATTGAAAAGAATAAAACCTGTAATGATGGTCGCCGTGTTGGCATCTTTGATACTGTCCCATGCACGTCCAAAAGCAAGCTCCAGACCGACTGTCCAAGTCCGGCCCGATCTAATTTCTTCTTTATAGCGTTCGAAAATTAAAATATTCGAGTCGACCGCCATACCAACCGATAAGAGAAAACCGGCGATACCGGGAAGGCTTAGAACTACAGGAATCAGTTTGTAAAGAGCGAGGGTAAAAATACCGTAAAGAACCAAACCGATGGAAGCGATAAAACCCATCCAACCGTAGTTGCCAATCATAAAGACAATAACCATAGATAAACCAATGGCGCCGGCGGTAATACTTTTTCTAATGGAGTCGGCACCTAAAGTAGCAGGAATATTTTTTTGGCTAAGAACACTAACCGGCACCGGGAGTGCACCGGCATTTAGCTGAACAGATAAGGCTTTTGCTTCATCAACGGTAAAACTACCGGTGATCTGAGCATTTCCATCGATTATCTCAACTTGAACCGTGGGCATGGTGACCGGATAACCGTCGAGCAAAATAGCAATCGGTTTGCCGATATTTTCTTTGGTAAGTTTGGCGAACTTGGTTTTACCCGATTCCTTGAAAGAAATAGCAACTGCCGGACTGCGGTCATCGGTTTCGAAGGTTACGGATGCCCGTGCAAGATCGGCTCCCGTAAGGTCTGTTGGAGTGAATCCTGTAAGAGTGGCTTCCTCCGTAGCAGTTTTTCCGGGAGTAAAAACCGGAAGAGCAAACTCCATTTTGGCGGTTTGACCAATAAGGTCTAACGCCTGTTGGGGATCGGTGACGCCGGGAAGTTCAAGGATAAGACGATAGTCGTTTCCGGAAACAGCAGTCTTAACTCCGGATTCGGAGACCCCAAAGAGATCGATACGGCGTCCAATGACTGTTTTGACCGATTCTAAGGCTGTTGAACGGTCTCCGGCCTCAATTTCCTTCATATCGGCAGTAAGAGTAACCTGAAGCCCACCTTTGATGTCCAGACCCTGTTTTAGCTCAATTTCCTTTGAGAGGTCGAGACTCCCAATTTTGAAGTTAATTCTGGGTATCTGAAGGTCAAATATTTTTGCCGGCAAAATTATGTAAAGAGAAAATAGAGTGACAAGGCATATAAAAATGAAGACCTTTTGTGGTTTTGAAAGAGTCATGTGAGTGAGTTATAAATGTTTGTTATGCCTCGCTTTGGGAGAAAGACCGAGACTTAGCTGATGACTGTCTATAAAGTTTACCGCAAGAGTGTTGTTTAGCTCACGGACAACATCAACCGAGTCTCCCGGCTTGAGTGAGAGGTCTTTTACCAGATTTGACGGCAGAGTAATTCCAAGAGAGTTACCGACTTTAAGAATTTTTTGCGTAGCCATCAGCCGAGTAATTGAATTTCGTCTCCAATGATGGTGATGCGGGGCTGAAGGAGAACATTGATAATAAAGGGATCCTGATGACTTTTTCTATAGTTGAACTCGTCTTCGGTCATGCAGGAGTAGTTTATTTCCGTGTCTAACATTTTTTCGGCAGATTTTACAATGATGGCAACCTGAGGCATGATTATCTTTCCAATAAGTAAGAGGTCTACTTCTTCCGGATTACGTTTTAGCCCTCGAGCTAATTTCTGAGAAATAAAGGCAAATTTTACAAAACCGAGTTTGCTTCTGTTTTTTAGTATTAGCTTTCCAAGACCTGTCGATTTTGAAATCAAGTTTGAGAGTTCCGGATAAATAGAGAAAGTTGTTTTGACCGAGTAGTAAAGCCTGTTGCCGCGTTTTTCGCTTTTTAGAAGTCCTGCTTTTTGAAGATGTTCCAGTTCACGTCTTATTGCATTAATTTCTTCCTTGGTTGCCCTAGTCAACTCACGAACATAAAACATGTTCTTTGAGTCCGAAAGAAAAATCTTCAGGAGTTTAACTCTGACTTTAGAAACGATTAAATCTGATAGTTTGGCCATATGTTTGGGGCAGGCCCTTACCCTAATTGTACTCGACTTTGTTTCCAGTGGGTAATATTTCTACCCAGATTTTACCAGAAACAAAAGTGATCTCTTTTCCGGACAAATCTGAGAAGATAGTGCGGGCTTTTTGACTGGCTTTTTTCCAAGTAATTTCAACAGCAACTCCGTTTTGAAAAACGTAACCCTTACCGGAACCAATGACGTCGTAGTACAAATGTTTGCCATAATCACCAAGTTGGGTTTCTTTGGTTAGCTGGACAATGACGTTACTGGCAGATAGCTGTTCTTTGGTATCAAAGTCCATGTGAGCTTCACCACCATTGAAGCGGAGATAAGTTTTGCTTGCGGTATCATATTTCCACTCGACTTTGAAATCGGCATAGTTTTCCCAGAATCCAAATTTGATATCGGTTGCCGGAGTTCCCGATGAATTTACACTGGCATTTGTCTTCCAAGCGGTAAACCCTGAAAGCCAAGGCATATCATTGGGCATTTTTGCAGTGTAACCCCGTTTCTCTGCTTGTCTCCAAGCGGCGGGCAAGGAACCAACCATAGTGTGTTCGGTGATATCAGGGGTGGCATTGCCACGGCGGTTGGCGTCACGGTAAAGCACGGGCATACCGGTGTCTCCTGTAGTGTCAAAATCGTTACCACCCGGTTTTCTCCAACCAAGTTTTGCCAGTTCTTCTATGGCAAAGGCTTTAGGGTTACTGACACACTGGCCAGTTGCCTCATCGCGTCCACAGTTGGCACCTCCAACGTGCATATATACCGGAGTATTGTACTCGGCAGCAAGATTAACAAAATATATACGGGCAGACCTGACCGGAGCGACTCTGGCCGCATCGGCTTGTGCACCGCAGTAAAAGACACCCATAAAACGGGTGATACCACCTTCGGCGACTGCTTCGTAAACAATGTCTGCTAAGGAAAGACCCGACTGAGGTCTTACGGAGGTGTCGTTTTCGATCATGGCCAGAATGGGGCGGCGGGTTTCCCATAAATTCTTTTCGGATTTACTGTAAAGCTTTCCATTTAGGGGACAGACTTCTGTTTTTGCTTCATTGGCAAACTGACTAAAACCGGTAGTTTTTATGGTGTCATCTTGAGTTATTTTTGGAGAAATTAGAATGCCGCCGGAAGCGGGAACAACGGCGTAGGCGATGCCTCCGGAGACGAGAAAGGTGGCAACTAGACCAAGGATAATTTTTGTGGAAAATAGTTTAGCTCGGGGCATGGGTTATTTTAGGGCTTGTTTGATAACTTCTTGTTCTTCGCTACTTAATGTTTGACTAGTTACTTTTCCACCGTCAACTTTTTTTGCATAGAGACGGGTGTTTTCGCGACTATGTAATGAGCTTATCATAATCCCGTCCCCCAAGTCATCAAGAATAGCGGCTGTAAAGCTCTGGTCTCCACCTGTGTCGGTGAATGGATTGTAGCGTTTGAAACCAAGACGCTGAAGATGCTTTTTATTTTCGGAAGTTTCTTTGTTCAGTTTCTCTTCTAAAACCTTGATGTCGTTGGAGTTACTTTCCGAAATTGAGATTAGGCGGTTTAGAGATGAGATGAGATCCTTTTTTGAGACGTCGGATGTAAGTCTTACGTAGTGAATAAGCATCCTGACCAGAAGAACAGTAATAATGAGGAGCCAGACAGCAAATACTCCATAGATATAATTTGTTGGTATCATAGACATATTAAGTTTACTATACTCAAGCCATGCATAGAAATAGAAAAACCAGAAAAGAAAAGATAAGAAGTGAGATGCGTCAAAAAGAGGGCGAAATGTTCCAAGTGAAGACAGAATGGCTTAAAACAGGCACAAAAAAGGAAAATAAGGCAGTTGTTCTCGGCGAACCTGAAAAAAGATATTTACGATTGGACTTGACAAAGACTTTTCTTCTATCTATGCTTGTGCTAGCCTTGGAGTTAGCTTTATGGCAGTATTTATCAAGGCACTAACAAAAAGAAAGGGGGTGAACCAAGAAAATGCAGATCTATTGTGTAAAATGTAGAGCCAAGAAAGAGGTTGCCGACTTTGAGAGAGTAACCATGAAAAATGGTAAACCAGCCGTTAAGGCTGTTTGTCCAACCTGTGGCACAAAAATGTTCAAAATCGGAGCCAAGTAAACGTCCGTCAAAAAACCTAAGCGCGAGAGATCAACCTTGGGTTTTTTGTTGGAACTTAACCTTACTTCTTTTTAAGATTCTTGTACCATCCTTCAAGAAGGGTTTTCATTAGATCTTTGGAACCGAGACCAGTGCTTATTCCTATTCCAAGAGCTATAGCGGCGATAAGACCGGTGAAGGTTGTCTCAATGAAGAAGCGGGCGATGCCGAGCTGGGAAATAGCGGCAAGGGTAAATAGGATCATGGTGGCATAACTTACAACCTTACCCGCAAGACGGGAGAAGGCGGGATCACTAGACCCAAGAGAGCCCTTGACCATTTTTTCGAGGAACCCGGCAATTACTACTCCAACGACAAAGATAATAATGGCGGCGATAAGAGTGGGTATTCCAAGAATAATGTTGTTGAGGAACTCACTGACCGATGTCAAACCAAGAATGTTTACACTGGCGACAAAGAAAAGGGCGATCACCAACCAGCGGACAACTTCACCTATAATTATTTCGATCTTACCGGTAACCTGAGCATTCTTTAAAAATTCTTTGATTGCCGTGTTTTTTATAACTCCGTCGAGTTTGGTTAGATTTAAAACTTTGACAATAATTGCCTTAAGCCAGCCGGCGAGAATAAGACCAAGAAGAAACAGGACTAGCGCTCCAAGAAGACTTGGAATAAAACTTATTATCCCAACCATAACCTGGTTGAAGGCAAAAGAGAGAGAGTTTTCGAACGAGTAAACGAAACTTGTATTCATATATGTCTATCTTATAGAGAGTTGCCATTTATGTCAACATACTATAATTTAATGCCATTTAGCCTTAAGGGTGCAATATTATGGGTTTTACTATATAATAGTGATGCCCCTGGGTGCTGGTGAGGAACGCCCCACCGCAAGGCGGGGAGGAAAGTCCGGACAGCTAAAAGGAAGGGTGACCAAGGAAACTTGGTTCTTCTTAGGGCGACCTAAGAGGCGCGATAGGGCCACAGAGACGAATAAAGGTGAAACGCTCTTGATTACAAGAGATTTCCAAGAAGTAATTTTTGGAAAGTGGTAACCCGCCCCGCTGCAATCGACGAATTGGGATCAAGGTACCTTTTCCATCCCAGAAGTCTCGAGCATAGATAGATGTTCCTCCACGACAGAATCCGGCTTACTATGACCTAGGGGCCCCGAAAGGGTTAACTAATCTCAGGAATGTTTGTGGTTTTGTTGAGTTTGATGTGGGCAAGAATTACTCTTGCAGAAAGAACGACGGGGAGTGAAAGAACCGCCAGTAATGGTCCACCGAGTTTAAGTCCTATCATGATAGCAAGAAGAGTAATAATTGGATTAAGTCCGGTTGTTTTTTGCATCACCTTGGGAACAATAAGATTATTTTCAAGTTGCTGGACAACAATAGCAACAATTAAAGCACCGATCCCGTGAGCCGGTGAGATTGAAAAACCGACAAGGGCTGCCGGTATGGCAGCAACCGTCGGACCGACATTGGGAACCAACTCCAGAAGGCCGGCGATCACTCCTAAGGCAACGGCATAAGGGAGACCAATGATGACATAACCAAGATAGCTTAAAATACCGACTATGAGCATAAGTAAAACCTCGCCTCTAATCCAGTGTCCGATTTGAATTTCGAGTTTTTCAACAATCGAGTAGTATTTATCTCCTTTGTCCGCAAACCAAAAAGTAAAATAGCCTTTAAGCTTGTGCATTTCCTGAATCATGTAATAACTTAGAACTATCGTGGCAAAAGCCGTAAGAAGTCCGGAGAATGTCCCAATTGCGATCTTGAAGACCTGATTTGGAACCTGAATAATCTGTGTTGAAAAAGAGTTGACATCAAATTTTACCGGACTGACCATTTCAATAAGTGCAGGAAGTTTTTGAATAAACTGCTCAGTTTGACTAATCAATGGAGCAGCTACCGAAACGGCCGATGTTACAACAAAGCTAAAAAATGAAAGCAGAATTACTATTGCGGACAACCCTCTTTTTATTCTATATTTTTCGAGCCAGTCAACTAAGGGACAGACCGCTAAAGTTATTAGAATAGAAACAAAAATCAGAGCAATGATGTCGAGCAGCTGAACAATAGAAAATATAACGACCAAAGAAAATAACACCCAGAAAATAGAGGCTATAGATAGATCGAAGGTGATGCGTCTTTTTTTAAGCATTTTTAAGATATATTTTTGACAACTCTCCCGCGAGTTTTATTTTGTCTATATCTTTATCATACCAAACTATCCCCGGTTGTTTTTTGAACCAGACTACTTGTCTTCTCGCATAGTCGCCTTCGGCATTTGTCCATTTTTCAACCAGGGTTTTTTTTGATATCTTTTTTCCGAGATATTCGATGATGTACGAAACACCTAGACTGGAATAAATATGAAGATTTTTATCGGGGAAGTTTTTAAGAAGATGTTTTACTTCATTTACCGCTCCACCATTTAATCTTGCCAAAACACGATGGTGAATACTGTTTTTTATATTTTTCTTATTTGGAAGCAGTCCTATCCAGTGAAAAGAAATTTCTTCAAGAGAATTTTGGGTTTGAACAGTTTTGTTTTTTGAGCCGGCTATCTCAAGATACCGGACGAGACGTCTGGGGTTCATCAAATCCGAATGATTTAGTGAAAAAAATTTTTTAGGGTTCTCTTTTTTGAGTAATGTCTGCAGTTTTTCCAGAGAAAACTTTTCCAGTTTCCGGCGAAGTTTAATATCCGGAGGAATTAAAATGTCGGATAACTTTTGGGTGAGAGCTTTCAGATATAAACCGGTTCCGCCAACGATAATCAAAGGTATCTTTGAGTCTTGGGAATCCTGAATTATTTTTTTTGAATAACGGATAAAATCGGCGATATTGGCATTTTCGTTGGCATTGAATATATCGTGACCAAAAATTTTTATGTTTTTGGGAAGATTTTGGGGTGTATCTTTTCCGGTAATGATGTCAAGATCTTTATATACCTGTCTTGAGTCTACCGAAAGAATATTTGCTTTGGGAAGTTCTTTAGCCAACTGAAGTGCAAGATTTGTTTTTCCGGAGGCGGTAGGGCCGCAGATGACAACAACCTTAATTTTATTATTTCTCATAACTTATGGTATTTGTGGCCTTTCGGCTAAGTTATTTTTATTAGCTATCCGGTCAAGTATTTCCCAACGTTCCTTTTTAATTTTTGCCGGAACGTCGTCGGAGAAAAGCTTAAATGAGGCAGTTCCCGGACGGGGTGAGTAACGGGCAACGAATGCAACTTTGAAACCAACTTGTTTTATTAGATCCAAAGTATCTTGAAAGTCGGCATCCGTTTCTCCAGGGAAACCGACAATAATGTCTGTACCAAATACGGCATCAGGGACTTTGGCTTTGATTCTTTTTACCAGTGACAGATAAGACTGTCTCGTGTAACCGCGGTTCATTAACTTGAGAATACGGTTACTTCCGGACTGAACAGGAAGATGAATGAAACGGTCAATTTTCGGATTTGAGGCAATTTCTTCGATTAACTCGTCCCAGAAATCCCATGGATTACTGGTAAAGAAAGTGATTTTTTCTATGTCTTTGATTTTGCTAATCTGCTTAAGAAGCTCTACAAAAGGAGGTAGGTCGGTTGGTTTTTTGTATTGAGACTGGTTTGTGGGAATCGAGTTTGCCGAAAAACTATCTTTATCCATGTACAGCTTCCTTAGATTAATTCCCGATTTTTCCAGTCCATATGAATTTACGTTTTGCCCAAGTAGATTAATTGTTTTAAAACCATCCTTGGCAAGATTTTCAACTTCTTTGATAATATCTTCCGGCGGCCTTGATCTTTCCCTACCTCTTGAGAAGGGAACGATGCAGTAGGTACAGAATGAGTTGCATCCTGTAGAAATGGGAACCCAAGCGCTCCGGTGATCTTTTCTAATTGCTTTTTGATTGAAACCTACTTCGGCAATAGGAAGAATTTCGTCGACTTCGGGTAGTAAGTCTTTTATTTCTTTTTCATTAAAGTGGAGCATGCAACCGGTAAGAATCAGTTTTGGCTTTTTTTTGCCGGTGAGACTGAGGAATTTATTTAGATTGAGGATAAAGCCTCTGACACGATCCTCTGCCGATTGTCTGACCGAACATGTATTGAGAACAATTTCATCCGCTTCCTGCCATTTCTGAGTTTCAGTATAGCCCCGAGAAAAATAGTCGCCAAGAATTCTTTCGGAGTCAGACTTGTTTGCCTGACAACCGAACGTCTTAATAAAAACAGAAGGCATTTACCAAACCTTCTTTTTTAATGGTTTTCCAACATGGAAATTGATGACTTTGTGACCCTTAACAACTTGTCGTTTTCCTTCATTACCAAAGGGAACAACTTGTTTGTCATCAACCTTACCCACATAAAAAGTTCCAAAACCGGAGATAACAACTTTTTCACCTTTGCCTAGAGCAACAATTGATTCTTCAAAAAATGTGTCGACAGTTTCTTTGACTGCCTTTTTGGTTAAGTGTACCTTTTTGGACACTATGCCGATGAGAGTTTGTTTGGTCATATTTTTTCACCCCTTTCAAGGTGAGTAGGCAGATTAGTATTAATTAATTTAGCTGATGTTACCACCTAAAGAGCAATTATTGCAAGGGGCTAACTTGCAATTTCGGCGGCACGGGTTTCGCGGATAACATTTACTTTGACTGTTCCGGGGAAAGTCATCGTAGAACGGATCTCATCGCGAATTGCCTGAGCGAGAATAGGTAACTGATCATCACCGGCTTTTCCAGGATTAACAATTACACGGATTTCACGACCGGCAGAGATGGCATAAGCATCTTCAACTTCAGGATGTTTTCTTGCTATTTCTTCAAGTTGCTTAATTCTCTTTCCATACTCTTCGGTATTCTCGTGACGTGCACCCGGACGTGAACCGGAGATCGCATCGGCAATGTATACCAGCATAGACTCGACAGAACTGAACTCTTCATCTTCATGATGTTGAGCAACACAGTCTAAAACATTTTGAGGAAGGTTATATTTTTTGAGATAGGTGACACCGAGCTCTACATGATTTCCTTCTCCTTCAATAACTTTTCCAATATCGTGGAGTAAACAACCGAGACGGATAGTGTCGATGTTGGCACCGGTTTCGTTGCCTAGTTTGATACCGATTCTGGTCTCTTCAAGGGTATGGCTGATCATATTTTGACCATATGAAGTGCGGAATTTGAAACGACCCAGAACAGCAATGACATCACGGGGCATGTTGTAAACACCAACCGCATGACAAAGTTTTTGACCTTCCTGAAACATGACTTGCTCCACGTCGCGACGGGCTCTGTCGAAGTATTCTTCGATGCGGGCCGGATGGATACGACCGTCTTTAATTAATCGAATTAAGGTTACGCGGGCAATTTCACGTCTTATTGGATCAAAGCTGCTTAGCTTAACTTCGTCAGGTGCTTCGTCCATGGAGACGTCACAGCCGGAAACTTTTTCAAAAATACGGATATTGCGTCCATCTTTACCAATAATCCGTCCTTTTGTTTCTTCGTCTGGAATTGGAACGGTAGAAATTGTATATTCAGCTACGTAATCGGTAGCACCGGCGCGCATAGAATCCACAAGAATTTCTCTTGCCAAATCTTCTGCTTCTATCTTGGCTTTTTCTTCAGTCTCCTTAATGATTCTGGCAATTTCCTGTGAAGATCCTTTTTCTACTTGGGCAAGCAGTTCTTTTTTGGCTTGTTCGGTAGTTAGGGAAGCGATTTTTTCAAGCTTCTTTGCCATGGCTGTTTCTTCATCAGCAATCTTGGCTTTCATGTCATCTGCCTGTTTTTGCTGGGATTCCAAGGAAAGTTTCTGTTTTTTGACCTGATCTTCAAGAACCTGAAGTCCTTGCTGTTTTTGAATTAGAGCTTTTGATCTCACCTCAATATCTTCCAGCTGGATACGGGCATCTTTGATGGCCTGATCTTTAAGCTTGAAAGCTTCATCTTTGGCAGCCAGAATAATTTCTCTGGCTTGGTTTTGAGCTTGAGCTTGGGCTTGGGCAATTATGGCGACTGTGTCAACTGAGGGTGCGGCTGCTTTTGGCTCTTCCTTTTTTACTTCCGGTTGAGCCGGAGCTAGAGTTTTTTTGACAGGAGTGACTGAAGAAGAACTCTCCTTAAATAGGTTTGTTTTGAAAATTGATAGTAAAGACATTGGTTTATATACAAAATATTAAACCTAGTCTAAGAAAACCCCTTGAAACAGCGCAACTTCAGCCGCGGAGCGACTGACTATTACTTGTATTGGTATTGCTTAAATCGTACATTGCGTAATTAAAAGTAAGACTTCTTAGATTAGTAACCATATTTTAGTCTTCAAAGTACTCTGAGTCAAATAGTTTATTTATGGCGACAGAGCTAAAACCTCTGGAGTAGAGCCTGGAAGTTAGCTTGTATTTATCAAGTTTATGGTATTTTTGTGCGTATTTTTGGATAGCTTCGAGTTGTTTGGGAACATTTGCCTCCTCTAGGGCTGTGTCTATGACCGCTTCACTCACCTTAAGCCTTTTAAGCTTAAAGCTGATAATTCTGGGTCCGTAGCCCTTTCCGAGCTGACGTCTGGCGTAAGCCGAGGCCAGATAGATGTCGTTTAGATAACCACTTTTTCTGAGATCTTCCAAAATATCCGAGATTACTTTGTCAGATTTTTCGAATTTGAGCTTTTTTGATCTGAGAACCAGCTTTTGACGGATTGTCTCTTCAAAATATGGTCTTCGGCTAAGGCAAAAGGCCGCATATTTTATGAGGCTAGATCTGATCTCACTTTGAGATGGTTGCTCCGGCATTGACTTTAGCAATGACTTCTTTCTTTATTTTCTCGATCAGTTCCGGTTTTTCGGCAAGAATGGCTTTTGCCGCCTCTCTACCTTGAGCAATAGTTTCTCCGCCGTATTTTAGAAAGGCACCGGCTTTTTCGATGATTTCGTAGGCTATAGCCGTGTCCAGTAGATCCCCCAGTTTGCTGATTCCGCCAACGTTTAAGATATCAAATTCGGAAGATCTGAAGGGAGAGGCAACTTTGTTTTTGACAATCTTTGCCCGGTGACGGGAACCAATTATTTCCTCTCCTTCTTGAATATTGCCTATTTTACGCATATCTATACGGATGGAGGCATAAAACTTGAGAGCTTTGCCGCCGGTCGTTACTTCCGGATTGCCAAACATGACGCCGATTTTGTCGCGGAGCTGATTAGTAAAAATAACGATACATTTACTTTTGGAAATAGCACCGGTAATTTTCCTCAGAGCCTGACTCATGAGACGAGCCTGCATTCCCATGGAAGCATCACCCATTTCGCCTTCAATTTCGGCTTTGGGGACAAGAGCGGCGACAGAGTCGATGACGACAACATCAACACCGCCCGATCTGATGAGAGTTTCGGCTATTTCCAGAGCTTGTTCTCCGTTGTCCGGCTGAGAAAGCAGGAGACTGTCAAGATCGACACCAATTGATTTGGCTCTGGTCGGATCAACGGCGTGTTCGGCGTCAATAAAAGCGGCTACTCCTCCGGCTTTTTGGGCTTCGGCAATAACGTGAAGAGCAAGGGTGGTTTTTCCCGAGGCTTCCGGACCGTAGATTTCGATAATTCTGCCTTTGGGAAAACCGCCAACACCAAGAGCCAGATCAAGACTGATTGAACCCGATGAGATAACCGGGATTTTTTCGTTTATCTTGTCGGAGCCCATGTGCATGATGGCACCCTCACCATACTGTTTGGTAATCTGCTGCATGGCGATCTTGACGGCGGTCAAACGGTCACTGTTACCGCTTACCTGAACAACTTTTGGTTTTGATTCTTTTGCTTTTTTAGGCATAAACTTTCGGGTTTTTTACTAATCTAAATCCATTATAAATATCTTGTGACTTTTTGCAATAGGGTTATGGTAAGGGGACTGCGCATGGTAGAATATATCCTCATAACGGGGTGTAGTATAACGGTAGTATGCGCGCATGGGGTGCGCGCGACCGGAGTTCAATTCTCCGCACCCCGACTAAATAGTCATATTAAAGAATTACTTCGTATTCAATTCTCCCCGGAGTACCGAGGACTGCGCAATAGCGCTGGTCCGCACCCCGACATTTTCGGAGAGAATATCTCTCAAAAGAGCGAGTTATCTTAAAATTCCGGAAAATAGTAGTCCGACAAGAACGACTGTTATGATACCGAACACGGTTACTGTTTGAAGAAATTGAGAGACTGCTTGTTTTTTCTTTCCATCCAAATAAAGTTGGATCGGCTGAAGACAAAATAAATAGCCCATGACGGCGGCCGAAAGTGTAAAGAGAGAAATTGCCGCTATAGGTGCAAGTATTGAGTCAGGTTGCTCTGCACTTCTGCTCACAAAATTCATAACCGATACAAGAATAAAAATGTATGCGAAAGCTACGAAACCATTTATTACTGCTTTTTTGTTCATATATAAATATTTTTTATTTCTTTTCCGGCATTAGTGAAGTAATAAATGCTCCCAAACCCAGACAAAATGAGATGAAGGCAATCGTCCAGCCGACAACGGGAATACAAGATACTGCTCCGAGTAAAACAACACCGACAGCCATTTTCCAGTATAGAGATATCTTTTCTTTTTTAAGTATTTTTTCAAAAAATACTTTTCCATAAACCGCTGAAGGGTAAAGGGAGGCAATAATCAGAGCGATGATGAAGACCAGCAGGACAACAAAAGCAAGGGGTATGCCGATCATAGTCACCATAAGAATGAAGAAGACGAAAGGAGCAACGATGAGTGAGGTAAGCCCGATAAGACCCATGACAAGGGGTTTTTCGATGATCGAAGACAGTCTCTTTTCGGTGTTTTTTCTATCAAAATAAATAAGTACCAAACCAAGAACGGCAAAAGAAAGAATGCTGAAGAAGAAACTTATTACATGGGCTACGCTTGTGACCTTGGTCATTTTGTTTTTGACTTCCGTTTTTTGAGGCGTTTCGACATCGTGTCTAGTAACAGTCCCTCTAATGTTTTTCTTTTCTATTGAAGGTGAGGTGGTTTTGTCCGTGTAGTAATCAAGATTGCCGCCGATCTTAGCTGTTTCCATGATTGAAATATTGTTTCCAGCGATTGAAGCGTTTCTTGCAAGAGAGCCTGTTATTGTGACCGTTTCACCGGCTCCGGCAAGGTCACGACCTATCAAACCTCCCAACTGTGCATTTTGAGAGCCAAAGAAAATATCTCCTTTGATGTTTGTTTTTGGCCCAAGAATCAACCCTTGTGAGCCAGTAGTAAGATTCCGCGAAACCTGACCGTTAATTTCAACGGTTTGAGCCATAACACGGATGTTTCCGTCGACAATGCCATTGATTTTTACACTTTGACCCATACAGGCAATATCCCCTTTGACGTATCCATTGATGACGATGTTTTGACCGGCGCAGTAGAGATCCCCATTTATATCCGAGTTGATTAAAAGGGTTGCTCCGGTGATAAGAGCGGCTTCGTTTATTACCTTGTCTTTGGGTAATGTAACCGAGTCGCCGGACTGAATAAATACGGCTCTTACCGGAGAGATAGAGAAAAAGACGAATAAAAACGCGGAAAATAACCAAGCAATGGAT
>Ga0209373_10002095_pt1 | contig 20923 bp, 24 predicted proteins | sample Higcelweek5metaG_FD_187173 | JGI IMG/M metagenome (GOLD analysis project Ga0209373, IMG submission 187173) | Freshwater pond sediment microbial communities from the University of Edinburgh, under environmental carbon perturbations - High... | ecosystem: Environmental > Aquatic > Freshwater >... | reverse complement strand
TTTGGAAACTATCTCCGGATTTATCAATATGAAAGTCTTGCTTTCAATCTTGATAACGCAAAGGCGCAGGTTTTCTCCGACCTGGGGAGCGGCAAGCCCAAGCCCATTATTGGCTTCCAACGTGTCCAGCATGTCGAAAATAAGCTTCTTTATCTTCGGATCAGTCGGGTCCTTTATTTTCTTATTCTTTTTCCGGAGTATCGGATCCGGGTATGTGATTATTGGCAAATCCATAAATGTTGTTCGATTTGTTATTTCATGCACTCAGCTTAGATTATGGATATCGGATCGACATCGATGATCCATCCATTCGGAAGCGACTGCAATATCTTCCTGAATTTTTCAGGCAGTTCTTCTTTGAATTTTATGACTATCTGGCTTCTGAACCGTCCGCGCACTTTCGGAACGAAGCTTTCTTGGGATTCTGAAACCCTTATGCCATCAAACCCCGACAGCACCTCCGCGACTCTTTTTGCTTCAGTTTCAGCCTTGTCTTTTTTGAAATCCTGGAAAGTCAGCTTGATTATATGCCCGAACGGAGGAAGGGAGAGCGCTGAGCGTTCTTTGATCTCTTTTTCATAGAAAGCCTCGAGATTTTTCTCAGCCACCAGCTTGAGCAGCCTGTTTTCGGGGTGATATGTCTGAATGATGACGCGGCCAGGATATTTCGCTCCGGGTCGCGACGTCCGGCCGGAAACCTGAACAAGGATATCGAAAGCCCGTTCTTCTGCCGAAAAATCAGGCAATGTCAGCATATTGTCTGCGTCTATGATACCAATTAAAGCGACATTCGGCAAATCCCAGCCTTTGGAAATCATTTGGGTTCCGATCATGATGTCCGCCTCGTGATTTGAAAATTTACGATAAGCTTCTTCGTGAGCATCCTTGCCTTTCATTTCCTGAGTGTCCGCGCGCATGATGCGCGCTCCCGGGAAGAATTCCTTGATTTCCTTTTCTACTTTCTGCGTGCCAAGTCCCACGTTCTTGAAAACTATCCCTTTGCACTTGGGGCATTTCGGAGTGATGGAAGTCTTGAAGCTGCAATGCATGCATCGATATTCTCCGGAATTCTCATATACAAGAGCCCGGTCGCACTTGGGACACCTAAGAACGGTTTTGCAACCGGCGCAAACGGAGAAGCTGCTCATTCCCTGGCGGTTGATGAAAAGGATCGTCTGTAGGCCGTATTTGAGCGCATAGGCGATTTCGGCTTTCAATTTTTTGGAAATGGAAGAGAAAACCGGCTGCTGCTGCCTTTGACCGCCATATGCCTTGTTCTGCCATCTTTCGCGGCGCATATCGACAAGCTCCAAAGTCGTTTTTAGCATCTCAGATTTGCTGTTCGGTATTTCAAGTTCCGAAAGTGTCAATAATTTCAGTTCACTATTTTTAGCTAGATGATATGAAACGACGCTAGGAGTCGCCGAACCGGACACTATTTTGCATCCGTGGATTTCAGCGATCTTTTCGGCGACAGTCCTGGCATCATAGCGCGGATTCATGTCCCATTGCTTGAAAGAGATATCCTGCTCTTCATCGATGACGACAAGTTTCAGATTCTTGAACGGAGCAAACACTGCCATCCTGGTGCCGATGATTATTTTCGCCTCCCCGGATCTTATGCGTTTCCAACTGTCATAGAACTTCCCCTTGGAAATATTGCTGCTCAAGACAACGATCTCATCTGGATTGAAATATGCGCCGTAGCGTTCCAGTGCCTGAGGAGTGAGAGTCTTTTCGGGTATGAGAATCAAGAATTGACTGCCTTTATCTTGCTCTTTCAATTTCAATATCGAATGAATATATATTTCAGTCTTCCCGGATCCGGACGGACCGAACAAAAGATACTTGTCATTTTTTTTGTCATCCGCAATTTTAGACACGGCGCTCTTTTGTTCTTTCGTCAATTCTATTTCCAACTTTTCATATTTTATGTTTTTCTTTTCCTGATTTCTGCTTTTGGATATTTTCGGTACGAAATTCTTCATGACGATCCCGAGAGGGGAAATATAATAGTCGGAAATGAATTCGGATAGTTTGATCTGTTCCGGTGTCAGAAAATCCTTTTCGATGACATTTTCTATTCTCTTCAGTTCCATTCCTCCTGTACGTTCGAAATCAGCCGTGCTGCCGATGACGATCCCCTCGATCTTGCGTCCGGAAAACGGAACGCTGACGAGCGTCCCTGGAGATAACTTTTCATCGCTGAGATAATAGAAAAACTGATCGCGCGTGAGCGATATTTTGGTCAGAGGAACGACTGAAATGATGAATTTATCTTTCGGCATACCCATATTCTACTACAGAAGCTAGGCTTCGGGAATCGATCAATATAGCCCTCGCGATTGCAAAAAAGCCTATTATAGGCTAAACTGCCAAATATGAAACGAAAAATATTCCTCAGCATCAATATCCCGCCAGCAGTCCAAAGGCGGATTGTTTCCAAGGCCGAAAAATGGCGCGATTTGCCCGTAAAATGGACAAAGGAGGCCAATATGCACGTGTTCTTGTTTTCACTCGGCCACATAGAGACCGAGCTTCTTCCGGAAATATGCGAGAAAGTCCGCGAAGCAGTTGAGGACAAGGAAATGTTCGATCTTGAATTCGAGGGACTCGAACTCGCACCTGACGTCGAAGCGCCGCAATATTTTCGGATTATCGGAAAGGCGAGCGAAGAACTCAGGGATCTTCATGAAGAAATAGAAAAATCTCTTGGAATATTTTCAGCCCCCAAGAAAGCTTTCTGTCCGCACATCATTGTCGGAAGAGTGAGAAGCAACAAATGGGAAGAGTTGGAACAGAAACCGGAAATCAGTGAGAAATTTTCTATGAATATTTCCGTTGAATCAGTCGATGTCATGGCGAGCGACTTCGGAGAAGGGGAGTCGGAATATGCCCTGGTCGAAAGTTGCCCATTGAAATAAGATGGATATCCTAGGCGTAAGGATCGACAATTTCACCAAAAAAGAAATTCTGGAAAAGATAGTTTCTTTTTTGGATGAAGAAAAATTCCGTCAGATCGCGACCGTCAATCCTGAGTTCATCCTTGAAGCGCAAAAAAATCAAGCTTCGCGCAAGATTCTCAATTCCTGCGATCTGAACATCGCCGACGGATTCGGCATATCCTGCGCATTTCTGAGACACAGGAAGGTATTGAAAACGCGGATTCCCGGAGCCGACCTTGTTCACGAAATCCTCAGGATCGCCGAGCAAAAGAAACTGGGCGTATTTCTGGCAATAAACGAAGACGGGCTTAGCAAATTCCAGGAAATCAAGGACGTGATCTTGGAAAAATATCCAAATATAGCTGTTTTCGGCGCAGATTTGGACAAAAACGACACGGAATATAAACTACCAGATGACAACTGCCGCATACTGCTTTGCAACTTCGGCCATCCGCAACAGGAAGCCTTCATAAATCGCCAAAAATGTGATAATATTAGACTTGCAACAGGAGTAGGCGGCACCTTCGATTATATGACCGGAAAAGTGAAACGCGCTCCCGTTTTCATGCGCCGCCTAGGCCTGGAATGGCTCTTCCGCCTGATTCAGCAACCGAAAAGGATCGGGAGGATATGGAAAGCGGTAGTAGTTTTTCCGATAAAGGTAATGATGAAAAAATAAGAAAAGGAATTATTGATATGGACAAAAAGACAAGGGTCAGATTCGCGCCGTCGCCGACCGGATATCTCCATATAGGGAGTCTCCGGACGGTTCTTTATGATTATCTTTTCGCCAAAAAAGTCGGCGCTGATTTTGTTTTGCGCATCGAAGACACTGACCGCAAACGATATGTCCCAGGATCAGTTGAAAAACTGATCGAATCGCTTGAATGGGCAGAATTGAAATGGGATGAGGGGATTTTCACGCAGAAAGAAATAGCGGATGACAAAATGACCGTCATTGATTCAATTTCATATCCGGGAACCTTCGAAATCGGAGAATATGGTCCATATGTCCAGTCTGAGAGATTGGATTTGTATAGGAAATATGCGGAAGAATTGGTCGAAAAGGGCCATGCATATTATTGCTTCTGTGAACCGGAGAGATTGGAAGAAGTCAGGAACCAGCAATCAGCTGCGAAACTTGCTCCAATGTATGACAGATACTGTCTAACTAATATCAGTCAGGAAGAAATAAACAAGAAGCTCGAAGAAAAATGCCCGCATGTCATCCGCCTCAAAGTCCCGAAAGACGAGATCATAGAATTCGAAGACGTAGTCAGGGGCAAGGTCAGCTTCAACACCAACACGACCGATGACCAGGTTCTCATGAAATCGGACGGTTTTCCCACATATCACTTGGCTGTCGTCGTTGATGATCATCTGATGAATATCACGCACGTCATCAGAGGGGAAGAATGGCTATCCAGTACTCCGAAACATATCATCCTTTATCGCGCACTTGGTTGGGTTGAGCCGAAATTCGCGCATCTTCCGCTATTGCTCAATCCTGACAAGACCAAGCTATCAAAACGTCAAGGAGACGTCGCAGTCGAAGATTATATCGAAAAGGGATATCTGAAAGAAGCTATCATCAACTTCGTAGCGCTTCTGGGATGGAATCCAGGAGAAGGAGAAACCCAGGAAATTTTCAGCATAGAAGAATTGATTGAAAAATTCGACCTATCCCGAGTCCATAAGGCCGGAGCGGTTTTCGATATCAAGAAGCTTGATTGGATAAACGGAGAGTATATCAAAAAGCTCACTATTGAGGAATTATATGAAAAAGCATTGCCGTTTTTCGAAAAGAAAAATTTTTTTATCAACTCCTCTCCTGAAAGAAAAACTGAAGAATATTTGAAAAAAGTGCTTTCCATCGAACAAGAAAGGCTCGCCAAGCTTTCGGAAGTGGGGGAGAGCAACATGTTCTTTTTCGCGAATATCGAATATCAGAAAGAATTGCTGAGATGGAAAGAATCAACTGAAGAAGAAACGAAAGCATCGCTTCAAAAATCTAAAGATATTTTGGAAAATATTCCGGAAACCGAGTGGACGAAAGAAAATCTCCAGAACATCCTCATGGAAGCAGCCGGCGAAAAGAGGGGAGACCTCCTTTGGCCGCTCCGCGCGTCACTCACCGGAGAACAGAAATCACCATCACCTTTCGAAGTCGCTTGGGTGCTTGGCAAAAATGAAACATTGAAAAGATTGAAAAAAGCCATCGGAATATAAAAACAGCAATAAAAAAATACCGACGGATGAGAAAAGAAAAAAATAAAAGCAGAATGTTCGTTTCGGGAATCGCGCTGATAGGTGCAGTATTCTTCGCGCTATATCTGTCGACATTCTCCTTCGCGGACGCGTTATCCTTCAATTGCGATGACTACGAAGGAGACATGAAAGACCAATGCGAAGAGAAACAGAAAACCGCAAGAACCCTTGAAAGCATAATAAAGCTCAAGGAAAAACAGGCGGATGTCATCACAAATCAAATCGACAGCATAAACCAACAGCAGCAGAAAAACGTTTCCGATATACAGCTTACCAAAAAAACCGTTGAGGACCTTGCCAGAAAAATAAACGATATTGATCAGGATATTATCGACAAAGAAAATCTCATAATCTCCCAAAAAAAACTCCTTTCTGGACTCATACAGTCATACTATGAATATGATCAGCAAGGGACGCTGGACGTGGTTCTTGCCGACCAGAGTTTTTCTGCGACATTTTCACAGTCTGACAACATAGAGCAATCCGGGGTCAAAGTTTCTGACATATTGACCACTATAACAGAAGCTCGCCAAGAACTGCTCCAAGAAAAAAACGATATCGCAGAAAAGAAAGACAAACACTCCGAATTGAAAGAAGATTTGGAAAAGAAAGGGTTGAACCTCCAATATACCGAGGACCAGAAACAAAAGCTCCTGGGACAGACACAGGCCGAGAAAGAGAAATACGAGAAACAATTGAATGATGTGAGAAACGAAATATATGACCTGGAATCGAACAAGACTGTCGACTATGGAAACATACCGGCAGCCAAGGGCGGCTATTTCGATTATCCCGTTTCTAAGCCGTCCATAACTCAAAGCTATGGCTGTCTGCAGAACTCATTCGCAAAAGCCTCTTATCCTGCATGCAACAATGGCAAGGGAGGATTTCATAACGGATTCGATTTCGGAAGCAACAGCGGATCCACAATATTCGCAGTGAAAAGCGGAAAAGTCATAGGTTCAGGAAACAACGGAAGATATGCTTATGGACAATGGATCGCCATTGATCATGGAGACGGATTAGTGTCATTATATGGCCATCTGAGCAAGAAATTCGTTTCGAAAGGGGATAGTGTCGATGATGGGGAAAAAATAGGAATCATGGGAAACACCGGATATTCGACTGGGACACATCTTCATTTTTCAGTTTTTGACAGTAAAAGCTTTGAAACCGTAGAATCATCTAAGGTCGACGGACTGATGCTTCCGACTGGAGCAAGCGTGAGCCCAGGAAGATATCTGAAATGAAAAAAACAATCAGCCTTCCCCTATTGAAAAAATAATTTCCAAGAGGGGAGCAGCCTGTCCGATAAGAAGTCCACTATTGACGAGCATGCTTTTTCAAGAAATCATTTCCTAGTCATTCCGTCTTTCATTCAAGCAACTATTCTATCTCCCGGTTGCTTGTTTTTTTATCTTGAAAAATAAAATATTTAAAAATTACAAGTTCTGATATTTTCGTCAGATCATTTTTTATATTTTTCAATAATCAGACTCGGATATTTCCATCGGTTCCAATTCACAGGAACCGCCAAAAAACGAGCCTCAAAATTGAGTTCTAAGCGTCTTTGAAAAATATGGGCATACATCTATGTATCCGGATTTGGTCGATTCTGAGAAAAAAATATCGAAGCATCGCATTTTGGAAATCAAAAATCAAAAATCAAAAAAATATTATTATTTGATATACATAAGAGAGAAGAACATTAAAAAATATTTTTTATCTATCATCGAAGACATGAACATTCAGAAAGCTAAAAAATATCCAACAAGGGGAGTGTAGACTCTAAAGCATGAATGCAAAAATAATCCTATAAATGCATATGAGCTTCCTTTCTCGATTCTACAATGTCGCAAAAGATACATTGTGCGACACTATGCATATTCCTCAGAAGCACTCCTCCACTGTTATCAGATATTTATATTGACATAAAAAAAGTCCGGCAGAATTTTATCCTGCCGGACTTAAAAAACAAAAATAGTACCCTTTTTTTGGCATTCGTTATTCTTTTAACTATCTGCCTTAACCGTCGCCAGTTGGCAGTCGTCATGATCTTCAATGCAGACCGCTATCTCCCCTGGATCCTCAGCATGCACCAGTGGGCAAACGAGAACATCCCCCGATGCAACTGGACAGACGGCTCTCTCTTTACAGATATTGAAAAGTACTTCGCTAGCGGACATGATAATCCACCTCCTGGTTTACAAATTCAATCTTCAGATGCCCTTCAACAGCCGCGATGGCAACACCGAAAAATATCAAGACCGGGATGAAACAGAACATCTCGTAAAAAAAGCATACTGATAACAAAACGATTGTAGCGCAAACGATTCCTTTGGGAGTCATTGATGAACCGCCTTTGTTTGTTGATTGATTTTAAACGAACTACTTGATTGATAATATATCATTTATACGACCGCCTGTAAATTGACCCCGAATGCGTTTTATGTTAAAAAATAAGCCATCCTTTTTAAGATAGATGGCTTATTCTAAGTTTTCAAGCAAACACCCTTATGCGCTCTTCTTTTTATAATCCTCTATCGCCGCATGCAGCGCATCGCTTGCGAGATTCGAACAATGCATCTTGAGTGGAGGCAAACCTCCGAGCGATTCAGCAACGGAATCACGGGAAATCTTCATCGCCTCTTCCAAAGATTTTCCCTTGGCCATATCCGTCACCATCGAAGAAGTGGCGATCGCGCTGGCGCAGCCAAGGGTCTCGAACTTGATATCGGAAATCATCTCCCCTTTCACCTTGATATAGATCTTCATCAGGTCTCCGCAAACCGGATTGCCGACCATCCCGATCCCGCTCGGATTCTTGATGGTTCCCTGATTATGAGGACGAGTGAAATGTTCGATTACTTTTCTTGAATACATATAGTGAAATATTATATAGTTATGTTGCTATTTTAGTGGTTATCGCAGCAGCTGACGTTCGAGTCTTTCTTGTTTTCATAGTATTCCTGAAGAATATCTCCGGAAACTTTTCTCAGTTTTTCAATGACTCTTTTGAGCTTTTCAATGAACGTTTCGATTTCCCTTTTCGTGGTGTGCCGCCCAAGCGTCACACGAAGCGAACCGTGCGCATCTTCGTGCTTGAGCCCGATGGCGAGAAGCACGTGGGACGGATCAAGCGAACCTGATGAGCAAGCCGAACCGGTCGAGCAAGCGATCCCTTCCATGTCCAGATAGAGAAGCAGACTCTCCCCTTCCACATCGCGGAAGCTGAAGTTGGCATTGTTCGGAGAACGTTTTTCCGCCGATCCATTGAGACGCGTTTTGGGGATCTCTTTCGTGACGCGATCGATCATATAATCCCTGAGGAGCTCCATTCTTTTTATGTCCTTCTTTCTGTTCTCCTCAACAAGCGCGACTGCCCGCCCAAGACCCACGATTCCAGGCGAATTGAGCGTGCCGGCGCGTTTTCCGGATTCCTGCTCTCCCCCATCCTGGACCTGCCTTATCCTTGTTCCTTTTTTTATGTATAATGCTCCGACACCTTTCGGGCCATATATCTTGTGCGCCGACATGGACAGCAAATCGACGCCGATGTTTTCGACGTTGCAATCGAAATAGTTCACCGCCTGAGTAGCGTCGGTATGGAATAGCGGATATGCCTTGTCTTTCGACGCGTTCCTTCTTTCACTGATGATCTTTCCGATTTCAGCGATCGGTTGAACGGTTCCGATTTCGTTATTGACATACATGACGGAAACTAGGATGGTGTTTTCCTTGATCGCATTTTTGACATCCTTCGCCCTGACTATACCATCGGAATATACCGGCAGATATGTCACTTCGGCGGTTCCTTCCTTTTCCAGATTCTGGCAAGTCTTCAATATGCAACTGTGTTCGAAAGCGGTCGTGATGATGTGCGGTTTCACATCCTTATTCTTCTCGTCGCGAAGATATGCCCGAATGACACCCTTGATCGCCAGGTTGTTCGATTCGGTCGCGCCGCTTGTGAAAATGATTTCCTCAGGCGCTGCATTGAAAAAACCGGCCAGCGTTTTGCGCGACTCCTCGACCGCTTCGCTCGCCTCTTGCCCGAACGAATGAAGGGATGAAGCATTGCCGAACTTCTCTGAGAAATACGGAAGCATGGCATTCAAGACTTCCTCGTCTACCGGAGTGGTCGCGGCATTATCCAAATATATTCTCTTCGTCATATTTTTTGTTATTATATAAGCTTGCTTAGTTTTATGCCGAACAATGTTTTCCTGATCTGGGCGTTGAGCGTTCCCCAGACAAGGCTTGACGAGCACTTTCCGCTCTTCATGCATCCTTCATGGTCGCATTTCGAGACCAGCGGTCCCTCAAGAACCTCCACTATCTCCCCTACTGAGATGCTTCCCGGTTTTTTCGAAAGGGCATATCCGCCGTTCTTTCCTTTGCTGCTTTCAACAAGACCGTTCTTCCTTAGCTCCCCCACAAGGCGTTCGAGATATTTCATGGAAATATTCTCCCCAGCTGAAATTTCCTTGATGTTCTTCTTTTCCGGATAGGCTCTGGCAAGATTCACCATGGCACGAAGCCCGTATTCAGCTTTAGTGGAGAATTTCATTATGTATATATATCCTACTGATTTGGTATGCTTTAATGATATAAAAAGACGCGCCTGTTGTCAAGTGCGTATTTTTGGCTTATTTCAGGCAATAATCCTATATCGAAATCTGTTGCAATTCAGATTAGAAACTCGATTATTGACATGGCATGTTTTTTATGCTAGTATGCGACGATGCCTGATTTCAATATCCAAGAACGATAAAAAAAGGAGTCACATCAAATGAGTCAAGAGGGACGCCTCATTCGGACAGTAACGACCAAGGAATGTGTTTGGCTCAAGGAGAATCTTCCTGAGGGTCATAAAGTCTACAGATTCTTTGGTTACACGTACGGATGCATAAGCCAGATCGGAGTGGCTATCACCCTTACTGACGGCGATTCGCGCTTCATGGAAATCCCATCCGACGCCGTGGAGTGGAACGATTGATTTTTTGACTGCTCCACGCACAACCGCCACCTACGAATCGAACGATTCGCAAGGGGCGGTTTTTTTATGTCTAACACGTCGCATTTTCAATTTTCTAAAACAGCATCGCTCATTTCAACCACCCTGAAACCCGAATCGTTTTTTTCCAGTTTTATTATCGCACCATTACCGATTTTTTCAAATTCGCCCTGCTTCAGAATTTCACGGAATATACAACGAATCGGCCCACCATGCGTAATGATTGCGATAGTGTGATAATCAGAATCCGTTATTTCTGAGAAGCAATTAATAACCCTGTCCTTGAAATGCGCATATGTCTCTGCTCCTTCGACTGCATTATCACGGTCGACAAGCAACTCTCCAAGCTTGCGATATTCTTCCTCTGGCTGATTTATGCCGAGATCTACATATGCGCCATAGATATCCTGTTCAGCCATATTTTCAGCAATGACCGCGGCGCACCTCAATTGACGTCCGACAATATCCGCCGTTTCTTTCGCCCGAACTTTAGGACTGGAAAAAATGATTTGGATTTCGTTATTCGATAACTTGCCGGCTATTTTCACGGCATCAGCCTTGCCATTTTCCGTCAAATGGTCGTCATAATCGCCATCATATTTTTCTTTGACGTCTGAAGCGCTTTCTCCGTGCCTTATCAAATATATGATCATGATAGAGATTGATTCCTTATTTTTCTCCAATCGGTAAGGATTTTATAAATTTGTCAAAATCTGATTCTATTGCCTGCGTTTTGTTATATTCGTCATATTCTTGAAATGCTTTTTGCTCCGCTTGATTATGGGAAATAGAGCCTTTCCCTTCAAGCACTTCATATTTATTAAACTCTAAAAAGTTATTTACGGATTCCGCCAGTTTTTCCATTGTGAGAGTTGTGCGATTTTCAATCAGCCTTTCAATATAATCGAAATATCCAACGATACCTCTTTCCAATTTTTTTATTTTATCTTCGTTAAGATAATTTTTGGCGATAACTGTGTCGGACTTGAGGATCCTGCCCTTCGGTGAATTTTTCCAAGTTTTGAGTCCCATGAAAGGCTTCTGTTTGTCTGCTGTCTCATAAATGATTTCCGCTGCGGTCTTGCCAGTAATGGCAAAATGAAATTTATTTTGAATCATTGCATAAAAGTTTTTAGCAATTTCTGATGTAGGGCTATAATCCATACTGCATTCGGCAAAGATATCAGTAATTTGCTGATAAATTTTCCTTTCACTGGCGCGAATGGAGCGAACTCTTTCCAAGAGTTCGAGAAAATAATCTTTGTCAAAATATTTTCCATTTTTCAATCTATCATCATCCATGGTAAAACCTTTGATAATATATTCCTTAAGTCTTTCTGTCGCCCAAATACGGAATTGGGTGGCTTGAGCTGAATTCACCCGATATCCAACGGAAATTATGGCGTCAAGGTCATAAAACTTGGTTTGATATTTTTTACCGTCATTGGCAGTATATTCCAAAATGGAATGAACTGAATTTTCCAGCAACTCTCCGCTTTCAAAAATATTTTTCAAGTGTTTGGCGATAGCTGGCTGCTGCACGCCGAATAATTTGGCCATCTTATCTTGAGTCAGCCAAATATTTTCGTCATGAAAGTAGATTTCTACCTTTACTTTGCCACTAGGGGTCGTGTAAAGCAGGAATTCAGTCAAATCATTTTTTATGCTAATCTTGCGATTGTTTTTGGGCATGAATTTTATTGCCTTAAAGGAAAATTATCCTTATTTTCACATAACTCTTCTATGCGCGAAGTGTTTTCACATATTATGCGTGACACTGCATCTACGCAAAAAATAACAGCTTAAATATAGCATAAAGTGCATATGACGACCAAGTCCGGCAACAGATCCTGGAAGTAAAATTTCAGATGCGATATACTGGGGATATGCGCATATCATATTCATCATTCGAGACATATAACAATTGTCCCCTGAAATACAAGTTCCAGGAGATAGACAAGATCAAGACCCCCAAATCCAAGGAGGCCGTTTTCGGTTCCGTCATCCATGGAACCATGAAATTCATCCACACTCCCGGTATCCTCTCCCCCACCATGGAACAGGCCATGGAACATTTCTCCAATTCATGGAACCCGGTCGTCTTCGAGAATGAACAGGAAGAAAGAGCCGCTTTCACCCAAGGAGTCAGGATTATCCAGGACTATTACAAACGCAACAATCCCGCAGATTATAACATCGTCAAACTCGAGTCGCGTTTCGCGATCGAAATCGGCGAAGAGGGCGACAAGCATATCGTTTCCGGAATCATCGACCGAGTCGACCGGACGGATAACGGATTCGAGATCATCGACTACAAGACCAGCAAGAAGATGCCCACTCAGCAGGACGTCGAAGGGAACGTCCAGCTTTCCGTCTATCTCCATGCTTTCCTTTCGCAATACCCGGAAGAGATAAGCAACATCGAAAACCTCAAAGTCAGCCTCTATTTCCTCAAGCACGGGGTGAAGCTCAGCGCCACCAGGACCAAGGAGCAGCTCGAATCCAATGAGAAGATGTTCCTTGAAACCATAAAGCTCATCCAGGAAAGCAAATTCGAACCGAACATCTCCCCTCTTTGCGACTGGTGCGGATATCAGAGGAACTGCCCGATGTGGAAACACAAATTCAAGGAGGAACGGAAGATCGATACCGAAGAAGTGAACGCTTCCATCCAGGAATATATCGATTTGAAATCAGCCATGAACCTCACCAAGGAAAGGATCGGGAAACTCCAGGAAGACATCTTGTCATATATGGATCAGGAAGAAGTGGAAAGGGTTTTCGGAGAGAACGGGATCGTTTCCAGGACGCTCAGGAAGACTTATAAATACGATGACAAGAAAGTGAAGGAGCTGCTTGAGCCGATCGGGAAATGGAACGATGTCCTGAAGCTCGATCCGACAGCCCTCAAAAGCATCTTCCCCGTCCTCCCCTCCTCGGTCCAGCGCGAAGTCGAAAAAGCGAAAGTCCTTGATAAGGAAACCAAAAGCCTTGGCGTCAGGAAGAAATAGGCTGCGTGTCATCTCGAGCGAAGTCGAGAGATCTTCTCTCAAATACCGCCGACTAACTTTCATCAGCAGATCCCTCGACTCCGCTACGCTCCGCTCGGGATGACAATTATCAATTGTGAAAATCCTCCACGAAAAAATGTTTTTCAAAACAAAAGCCTTCATTCTGAAATTCTTCCTGATCGATGACACGCCCCACAAGATAGCGGCTGGAGCGGCGCTCGGGACTTTCTGGGGAATCATGCCGGGAGAAGGAGTCGGGACGGCCGTTGTCACGGCAGCCGTTTTACGATTCAACCGGCTATCCGCCGTCGCGATGGCTGTCGCTTCAAACACATGGACCAGTTTCCTGATCCTGCCCTTCGCTGCAGTCGTCGGCGGATCCATCTTCAAAACGAATCCCGACATGCTGGTCAGTGATTTCAAGAACACATACCGCCTCGGCCTGAAATATTTCTTCACCGAAGACATCCTGTCGGGACTTATCATCCCCCTGCTCGCAGGTTTCGCTGTCATCTCGATCGCGATTTCCCTTCTTGTCTATGTTTCTATCTATCTTCTTTTGAAATATCGGAAGATGAGATTCAGGTGATCGTCAAAAACAGGTTTCCCTATTTGCATCCCTTTCCAGCGACTCTTCCCTGATTGATTGCCTCCTGTTCGGAAGCGAAGCAGACCAGGTTTTCGGCTTTTATCCTTTTGGCCCATTGGCAGGTCGGCGGATAGTATTTGTCGGAGCTTCTGCTTCCAACGAAGGCGCAATCGGGCGTTTTTGCCGGAACTTGGCCTGATTGGATTTGAGAGGCGGATGGGCTTGACCCAGCACTCTTAGCCGTTTCGCATCCCAAAACGCTTCCTGGGTCATTTTTGGGGCTTTCAGGAGCTTTTTCAATGACAATAGGGCTCGACTTGGCATTTCCAGCTTTCAGATAGCCCGCCTCGAAGGAAACCGCCCCCACCAGAAGAAGCCCTATGGACAGGACGATCTTGTGTTCGTATTGTTTTATGAATTCTTTTATTTCCATAAACTATTGACTTATTATTTGAATATTGCTATAAATGAGAGTTCTCAAAGTACATATATAACTGCGGAGGAAGGAATGGAGATTTATTCGACGATTTTGGTCAATGCCGTGTTTACGCTTCAAAAGCTTCAGAAATCGGACATGAAAGCTTTCATGTGCTTATCCGGATTATTGGAGGAACTCGGACGGATCTCGACAAAAATCCAGAAACTTTCCAAGGAAACCCAAAACAATCTGGTCAGCTGGGCCCTAACCGGTGCGGGAAGCGCTCTGCCCATCGAAACGATCGACGAACTCGAACAATCCGGAATCGTGATGAATGGTCAAATTGACGACATCACCCGCGAAGTACTGCTCCTCTGGATCGGCACCCTGAAATACCACACCAACTACAAAGCTGCCTAGCGTCGTTCGGCATAAGCCATCCCCTGCCCCTTGCGAAACTCATTTCGCGAGGGGCTTTTTTTAGCTATTGACATTATATCACGGATTGGTTAGAATTGGACTTGTAGGAATATGGCTGGTTTACAGCTGTTTTTTAAGTAAATAAATTAACTTTTGCATAGCCACCTTGCTTCAGGCATCTTGAGTTTTGCATTCTGAAATATGGCGCATAGAAAAGCTGGAGGATCCACCCAACTGGGACGCGATTCCATATCCAAAAGACTCGGCATAAAGATCTTCGGAGGACAGAAAATAAAGACCGGTCAGATAATCGCTAGGCAGCGCGGAACCAAATTCCGCCCAAGCGTGAATGTCGGACGTGGAGAAGACGACACCTTGTTCGCACTGAAAGACGGGATTGTCAAATTCACGACCAGGAAGATTCGTCTCTTCACCGGGAAGCTAGCTAGCCGAAAATTCATCTCAGTCGTGACTGAAGAGAAAGCTGCCGAATAGTTTCCAAAATCTGAAAGCTTGAAAGTCCCCTTCACGGGGACTTTTTTTATTCTTAGCAAAAGACAATTTGAACTATAAAAAAATCCTCGACTTCAGATCGAGGATTTTTTATTTTCATTTGGAGGGCTATTTCTTCTTCTTATCTGCTGCCGCTATGAGTCCCATAAACAACGGATGAGGATCAAGCGGTTTGGATTTCAGTTCCGGGTGAAATTGGGAAGCCATGAAGAACGGATGAACATCTGGCGGAAGTTCCGTTATTTCCATAAGCGTTCCATCCGGTGATTTCGCAGAAAATACCAATCCGCCCTTAGTGAGCTTGTCGACATATTCAGGATTGACTTCCCATCTGTGTCTGTGTCTCTCTGAAATCTTTCCTTTTCCATAGAGCTTATATGCGGCTGTCCCCTTTTCGACAATAGCCGGATACGCGCCAAGTCTCATGGTCGCTCCATAGTTATGGTCTTCCAGATTCTTTTTCTGTTCAGGCATGATGTCGATTACTGGATATTTGGTGTTGCGATCGATTTCTGTCGTATTGGCGCCGGTGAATCCCAAAACGTTCCTGGCATATTCAACCACTGCCAACTGCATTCCATAGCAGAGTCCCAAGAAAGGAATCTTGTTCTCACGGAGATATTTGATGGCGCTGATCTTTCCTTCAATACCACGTGAACCGAATCCGCCAGGAACAACTACTCCATCAAGATCTTTGAGCTCTTCAAGCTTCTCCGGATTCTTTTCGAAGCTTTCGCTGTTGATCCAAACTATTTCCGGTTTCAGGCTTTTGCTGAATGCAGCATGCTTGACCGCTTCAATCACTGAGATATATGCATCAGACAAGACGAAATCACCTGTTCCGAAATATTTGCCGACAATTCCTATTTTCACTTTGCCTTTCGGATGTTTCACTCTGTCAACCAAATCATACCATTCCTTGAGATTCGTTTTCCCATATGGCAGACCAAGCTTCTTGAGAATGAGCCTGCTCAGATCATCACGCTCGAAGTTGATAAGGACTTCATATATGTTGTCGACATCCGGGGCGGAAATGACATATTGCTCAGGAACATTGCAGAACATGCCAATCTTCTCTTTCCTCTTCTTGTCCAGATATGTCTCGCTTCTTGCGATGATGACGTCCGGCATGATTCCGGAACTGTTGAGGGTCCTCACCGCATATTGCGTCGGTTTGGTTTTCATTTCCCCGACTTTGGAAGGAATCGGAAGATAGCTCACCATAACGAACATCACATCATCCGGATTCTTTATTTTCATCATCCTGGCCGCTTCCAAGAAAAGGATGTTCTGGTATTCTCCGACCGTGCCTCCGATTTCGATTATGGTTATGTCTGATTTGGCTTTTTCCGATGCCTTGGTTATCCTTTCGATGACCTCCATCGGGATATGGGGAACCACTTCCACGCATTTTCCGTTATATTCCAAATTGCGCTCCTTGTGAATCACGGTTTCATATACCCGCCCCGTTGTCATATAGTTCATGCGGGTCAGGGTTATGTCCAGGAATCTTTCATAGTTTCCCATGTCCTGATCCGTTTCATCGCCGTCGTCCAGGACGAAAACCTCCCCGTGTTCGGTCGGGTTCATGGTTCCGGCATCGACATTGATATATGGGTCAATCTTTATGGCTGTGACATTATATCCGCGCGCTTTCAGAATCGCCCCGATCGAAGAGGTGGTTATGCCTTTCCCCACTCCGCTCATCACTCCCCCAACCACAAAGATGTACTTCCTGTTCTTCTCCATATTTATATTTGTAAAAATTAAAAAATGCTCAATTTATAGACAAAAAGCCGCATCCCCGCGACTTTCTGATAAAAATTTCTAAGACCAACCCCCTGCTATTTCTCTTCAGTGATGATGACTGATATCCCGCTTTTGATATTGGACTCGAAGATGACTTCGATCTCATATTCCCCCGCCTTCTTGATGGGCGACTTCAGCATCAGATCCTTTTCCTTTATTTCGAATCCTTTTTCTTTGAGCTTCTCGATGATATCCTTGGCGCCGACTGATCCGAACAGCTTTCCGTCTTTCCCTTTGGATCTGATTTCCACTTTCTCCCCTCTCAGTTTTCCAGCTTCTTTCCTGATGAGGTCGACGTGGATCTTCTCTTCTTCCGCTTCGTTCTTCTTTTTCGTTTCAGCCTGAACGACAGCGGCCTTAGTCGCAATAGCAGCCAACTTCTTGGGAAGCAGGAAATTCCTGGCATGCCCTTCGGAAACCTCTTTGACATCGCCCTTCTTCCCGATGCTATTCACGTTTTCGAGCAATATTACTTTCATAATCTATATTTTATACCAAAAGAATCGGTGTGACAAATCCTATATTTTCCCTTTGATTATTTCCATCGCCTTGTCGAGCTGCGGATCGCGGCCATTTGCATAGTCATCCTGGGTCATGTCCACTTCGACATCCGGATTGATGCCTTTTTCCATGATATAGTCTCCGTTGGGCGTGAGCCATTTGGCGACCGTTATTTTGACGCTCGATCCGCCCGGAAGATTGGACAATTCCTGAACGGAACCTTTTCCGAATGATTTCTTCCCGACCAGAACATCTCCTTGATCATCCTTGAGCGCGCCTGCCAGGATTTCCGAGGCGCTGGCGCTTCCCTCATTGATAAGGACCACGATCGGAAATTGCGAAAGCTTGTCGCCTCCTTTGGTGTTCAGATTGCTTCTGTTTCCGGAGCTGTCTTCTTCAGTAACAACTACTTTCCCTTCCGGTATCATACGGCTCGCTATGGAAACGCACCTGTCCAGAAGCCCTCCCGGATCATTGCGAAGGTCAAGGACTATGCCCTTGGCTCCTTGAGAAAGAAGAGAGTTCATCGCTGCATCGAATTCCTTATCGGTATTCTCTCCGAACTCGTTTATTTTGAGATATGCGATGCTGTTGTCCTTCATTTCAAGCTTAACGCTTTTGACATTTATGGTGTCTCTCGTTATCGTCACTTCCTTGGTGTCTTTCTGCCCGTTCGGAAGGATCTCCAAATGCACGTCAGTCCCTTTCTTTCCCCGGATGAGGCTCACTGCTTCGTCCAGCGTCATGTCAGAAACAGCCTTGCCTTCGATCTTCAATATTTTGTCCCCGGCACGAAGCCCTGCCTTTTGGGAGGGTGACCCATCAAGAGGAGCGATCACGGTGAGCATGCTGTCCTTCACTCCCAGCTCGGCTCCGATCCCTTCGAAACTGCCGCCGAGATCCTCAGAAAACGCTTTGTTTTCTGCAGGATCGAAAAAGGAAGTATATGGATCCCCAGTCGCTTTGAGCATCCCGCTAATCGCTCCATATACCATCTTTTGGGAATCAAGCGAGCTCTTGCTGATATGCTTTTCACGGACAAGATCCCAAACCTTCCAGAAAAGCGAGAAGTCGACGTTTTTGTCCTTGGAAGGATTCTTGTTTTCCAAAATCGCCTTGTCTAACGGAATGTTTCCCGCATCTTGAGAGGATACGGCAACGGTTTTTTGTCCGCGCGAAAAACCGAAAGAATAGCTTCCGCCGATCATGAAAGCGACCAGAAAAACCAAAATGGCCCTTCTGAAAATCATCCTGTTTTTCTCGTGAGCGACATTTTCTTCCATATGTTCATTTTATTTATTCTTAGTTATGCTCCGGAATCGGCTTGCCCCAATATTTCCTGAAATATTTCACTGAGCTTATGATATGGATCCACGTGAGCCGATTGGAAACCAGGAGTTTCAGAACGCTCTTCCCAGCCGATCCTCTTCCGTGATAGTGATACATTTCGGAATCCGGATTGAAAACCACTTTATATCCTTTCTCCCAAAACCTCCGGCACCAATCGGTGTCTTCGAAATACATTTTGAATTGCGGATCAAGAAGCCCGACTTCTTCAATCATGCTCCTTCTGGTCATGAGCGCCGATCCCATCAGCCAATCGACTTCCTTGATCGTCTTATGGTCGAAGCCTTTCATCAGGAAACGATCGAGATGCTTCTTGGCAAATCCGAACCTTCCCAGGAAAGTCCTGCGATACAATATCGTGAGCGGGGTATAGAAACGGAAGCAGGACAGCTGGAACGTCTCGTTGAAATTGAGAAGTTTCGGACCGGTTATGCCGACTCCGGGATTATTCTCGACATAATGCAAAAGAGTGTCGATAGAATCCTTCTTAACGATGATGTCGCCATTGAGGATAAGGACATATTCTCCGGAACTCTTCCCATATCCGTTCCTCGCTGCGCCGCCGAATCCGATATTCTCACGGGACGGAATGAAAGTCATCTCAGGAAATTCATCCTTCATCATGAGGGCTGTCTCCTCTTCAGTGGCGCTATCGGCGACGATGATTTCATAGTCCGTCATGGACAGATTCTTCCTGATGGAATCCAGGCACACTCGAAGAAGGTCAGGATTCTTGTAGTTCGTGACTATGATTGAAAGTTTCAGCACAAGGATTATCTTATTGTTTGACGTCTTGCGGCGCTATGTCCGACTGAGCCGGCAAAGTGAATATGTTAGCGGCTACTTCATGGATCTTGTCATAGTTGTCGCCGCGAGGAAGGAGGATATATCCGGCATCCCCTTCTGCTGGATGATAGAGCAATCCTTCATCGGAATCTTCAAGCACTCTCTGATAACTCTGAGGATTCTGCATTTTCTTATACACGTTGAAGAGAGCTTGCATTTCCCAGAGCTGCATGTCTGTCCTCACATTGTCTCCGAGGCTGTCAAGCATGCCATTGACCTTGGAAAAATCAGCAAGCGTTCCGAGACTCAGCATCTTATCTTTCACAAGCTGCATGACCAGCTGCTGCCTTTTGGCCCTTTCAAAATCGCTGGATGTCTTTCTCGATCTCACGAAACAAAGCGCCTGATCCCCATTCAGAGTCTGCTTTCCAGCCGGCAGATTGAAATCGCCTCCGCATTCGGTGTTCGGATTGGTGCAGAGAGGGTAACGGGCAGTCACTTTCTTGATGCCTGTCTTCTTGTTGGTTTTGGTCTTGGTCTGATATTCCCCAGTCGGGACAGTGAAGACATAGTCATCGCAGACATGGGCCTCGTTGAACTGCATGCTCTCACTGAAAGGTTTGTCCAATGTCACATCCACCCCTCCGATAGCGTTTACCAGCTGTTTGAATCCGGTGAAGTTGATCGAAACGGCATAATGGATCGGCAGCCCGGTCACTTCCGAAGCGATCGTTTTCATATCTTCCAGCCCCTGACCCTTGCTCTTCTGTTCGCCATAGGCATGAACGGCGTTTATTTTCTGTTTATCCCCTGTTCCAGGAACGGTCACATAGAGGTCGCGCGGGATGGATATCATTGCGATCTTGTTTTCAGCCGGCTTGATGCTGACGACCTGGATCGAATCGGCAAGCAATCCGCCACCCGGAAGATTCTCGCCGCGCATCCCCAGGACGAGAATGTTGATCCGGCCATCCTTTTCTCCTTTGAGTTCATCCTTGACTCCCGGAATGGAATGGACGATGGAGTTCAATATTCCTCCTTTGGAAATCTTGTTGAGAGTCCGTCCGGTCTTCCAAGCGAATGCTATTCCGCCGACCAAAACGATCGCGGCTATCACAGCTGCGACTTTGAACCACTTTTTCTTATAGAATTTTTTAGAGCTGTTTCCAGAAACGCTCCTTCCTCCGATATAAGCCATCTTTTTTTAATAATCCCGAAATATCCGGGACTCTAGACAATATTTAATAAAAAATGCATAACATTTATATTTTACTTTGATTTTGTTCTTTGTCAACAGCT
>Ga0209373_10002092_pt1 | contig 20938 bp, 18 predicted proteins | sample Higcelweek5metaG_FD_187173 | JGI IMG/M metagenome (GOLD analysis project Ga0209373, IMG submission 187173) | Freshwater pond sediment microbial communities from the University of Edinburgh, under environmental carbon perturbations - High... | ecosystem: Environmental > Aquatic > Freshwater >... | reverse complement strand
ATTGACACGGTCCCATGAGTTGTATGCCCTTGCCTTCTTGTGTGAAAGAACCAGCTGACCCTTCTTGTCCTCCTGGCTCTCAACATAAACCTCAACGACGTCACCAACCTTCATATCAGGATTGTACCTGAATTCGTTAAGGCTGACCACACCCTCGGACTTCTGCCCGATGTTGATAACCACTTCGCGGCTGTTCATTGAGATGACTCTCCCTTCAACAACCTCGTCTACGGCGACTGTGGACAGTGTTTCTTCATAAAGTTTCTTCTGTTCTGCGCGACTTTTCATTGATGAGAAGCCGTCTTCCTCATATGCATCCCAGTCAAACTCTTCAGGTGTTGCGGCGGCGGCTGCATCTGCTGCAGCAACTTCCTGAGCCTTCACCTTTTTTTCTTTCTTTTCCTTAAGAATTGGCTGGTCTTCAGCAACCATCTCACCTGCTGATTCAAGAACAACCTCTTTTGATTTTACCTCTTCGGATCCGGTCTCATTCATGTTAACCTCTTCGTTAGCAAGGCTGCCGGTCTGTTCGTTAATTTCACTCATTTTACTAAATTAATTGAAAATTAATAAGTTAGACATTATGTTGTTTGAAAATTGCTTGCAAAGATAACTATTATTTTGTTTTGAAAACTAACAATAGACAGATTTTCAGGGTATAAGAATTAAAAGTGCCGTCAGATGGTCCGTCACTGTTTAGATCGGTGCTTTTTTCTATTTTTGTCATCTGTATAACTAAATATTTGCTGATGAAAGGCATTATTCTTGCCGGCGGATCCGGTACCAGGCTTCACCCGATCACGGAGGCCATCTCAAAGCAACTGCTGCCGGTCTATGACAAACCTATGATTTACTATCCTCTCTCGGCACTTATGCTTGCCGGTATCCGTGATATACTCATCATTTCAACGCCACGTGACCTGCCGAGTTTCAGGGCGTTGCTTGGAGACGGATCAAGGCTCGGGATGAAGTTCTCCTACCGCGAGCAACCATCGCCTGACGGGCTGGCCCAGGCATTCATAATAGGTGAAGATTTCATCGGTGATGACAACGTTTGCATGATCCTTGGCGATAATATCTTCTATGGCCAGGGATTCGGCAGTATACTCAAGCAGGCTGCCTCACTCACCAGCGGAGCCGTCGTCTTCGGTTATGCCGTCAACGACCCTGAGCGATACGGTGTTGTAGAGTTCGACGCTGATATGAAAGCTGTAAGCATCGAGGAGAAACCGCTCAGTCCAAGATCAAACTATGCCGTAACAGGACTTTATTTCTATGACAACACAGTAGCCTCACGGGCCCGCGGTCTCAAACCCTCTCCACGCGGAGAACTCGAGATAACTGACCTGAACAGACTCTACCTCCGCGAAGGAAAACTTGAAGTAAAACTGCTCGGCCGCGGAATGGCTTGGCTTGACACCGGAACATTCGACAGTCTGCTTCAGGCCTCCAACTTCATTGCAACACTGGAGCAGCGACAGGGTCTGAGTGCCTCCTGCATCGAAGAGATAGCCTACAAGAACGGCTTTATAACAAATGAACAGCTGGTTGAGCTTGCCCGGCCGCTGGCCAAAAGCCAGTATGGGCAGTATCTCCTTAAAGTGGCAAAAGAACAGGCCTGACAATGAAAGTACACAGGACAGAATTTCCCGGTTTGATCATTATAGAGCCCGATGTTTTCAATGACTCGAGGGGATATTTCTTCGAGAGCTATAACAAACTGAAATACAGCAACAATGAAATTGATTACGAACCTGTACAGGATAATGAATCGAGCTCCTGCAGGGGTGTGATTCGCGGGTTGCACTACCAGGAGGAGCCATTCGCGCAGGCCAAGCTCATCAGGGTTATCGAAGGCCGTATCTATGATGTCGCCCTTGACATAAGACGTGGCTCACCCACCTATGGGAAGTGGTTCGGACTGATAATCGATTCCGAGAAGAAGCTGCAGTTTCTCATCCCGAAAGGATTCGCACACGGCTTCTCAGTGCTCAGCGAGAGGGCCATCGTCCTCTATAAATGCGACAATAATTATTCCGTAACGCATGAAAGAGGAATAAACGCCATGGACCCCGCCCTGGGAATAGACTGGATGATCAGGGACGAGGCGCCAATAATCAGCCCGAAAGATCTGAAACAGCCACTGTTCAGAGATATGTCAACAAACTTTATCTTCAGTGAATGACAACCATACTGGTTACCGGCTCCTCAGGACAGCTCGGCAGTGAAATCAGGGAGAGATCTGCCCGTTACAGCGGCTACGAATTTATCTTCACCGATACCGGCGAGCTTGACATCACAGATGCAGAGGCCACGGCCGCGTTTATTTCTGCAAATCAACCTTCCTGGGTAATCAACTGTGCAGCATACACTGCCGTCGACCGTGCCGAGGATGAAGAGGACCTGGCTACAGTCATAAATGCAAGGGGTGTTGAGAACATTGTTAGCGCCATTCAGGGAAGTGATTGCAGACTGATACATATTTCCACAGATTATGTTTTTGACGGTACCAGCCCTGTACCCTACAGTGAGGAGGATATCCCCTCGCCTGCCTCAGCCTATGGCCGGAGCAAGCTGGAGGGAGAAAAGGCAGCAATACGCTGGCCCGACACAATGATTATAAGAACGTCGTGGCTATATTCCTCGTATGGCAACAACTTTGTAAAAACGATACTCAGGAAGGCCGGGTCATCACAGAGCCTCAACGTTGTCTTTGATCAGGCCGGATCACCCACCTATGCGGCCGATCTGGCCGCCGCAATCCTTGATATAATCAGCGGAGTAATCCGTAATAACCACAATTTTGTTCAGGGGATATTCAACTATTCGAATGAGGGTGTCTGCAGCTGGTTTGACCTTGCCTGCGAGATTATCAAAGAGGCAGGATCGCCCTGCGAAGTCATTCCCGTCAGGAGCTCCGCCTACCCCTCAAAGGTGAAGAGACCCGCATACAGTGTCCTGGACAAGACCAGGATAAGAGAAAGTTACAATCTCACCATTCCGCACTGGCGCACCAGTCTGATAAACTGCATCTCAAAAATCAACCGGATATGATCAACATCGAAGAAATCAGGAGAAAAGCCGCCGCATGGCTTGGCGAAGAGTTTGACGAAGCCACCCGTCAGGAGGTGAAGCACATGCTGGATCATGATGAGAAGGCGCTGATTGATGCCTTCTACCAGGACCTGGAATTTGGCACCGGAGGACTCCGCGGCATCATGGGAGCCGGGACAAACAGGATGAACCGCTATACCCTCGGGATGGCGACTCAGGGACTGTCCAACTACCTTAAAAAGCATGCTGCCAACCCGGCATCGATCAAGGTTGCAATTGCCCACGACTCCCGAAATAACAGCAGCTACTTCGCAAAGGCGGCAGCTGATATCTTCGTGGCGAACGGTTTTACGGCACTGCTCTTTGAATCGCTCAGGCCTACACCTGTGCTTTCTTATGCAATCAGGATGCATGGCTGCGATGCTGGTGTAATTATTACCGCATCGCACAATCCGAAAGAGTACAACGGATATAAGGTGTCATGGAACGACGGAGGACAGGTTGTATCTCCTCACGACAAGGGCATAATTGATGAGGTTCGCAGCATAACCTCAGTCTCTGAAATCGCCTCAGGCGGCGATCCGAAGAAGATATTGACGATTGGTGACGAGACGGACAGGAAGTATATGCAGGAGGTGCTGAAGCTGAGAATCAACCCTGAGATTATTCAAAGAAACTCAGGTATGGGAATCGTCTACACTCCCCTTCACGGCACAGGCTATAAGATGGTTCCGGAAGCACTTGCAATGTACGGATTCAGGAACGTCCATTCAGTGCCTGAGCAGAGCATTACGGACGGCAATTTCCCGACACTCCGCTCCCCCAACCCCGAGGAGCCTGACGCACTGGCAATGGCGCTTAACCTGGCAAGAGAAAAGAATGCTGACCTGGTGATGGCAACAGATCCGGATGCTGACCGGCTGGGAATCGCTGTAAGGAAACCCTCCGGCGAGTTCGTATTGCTGAACGGCAACCAGACAGGTGCTCTCCTTACGTGGTATATAATCTCACAGAAAAAGAAGAACGGTGCCCTGAAAGGCAATGAATACATAATTAATACGATTGTCACATCCGACCTGCTTGACCGGATAGCCGAAAAGAACGGGGTAAAGTGCTACAATGTGCTCACCGGGTTCAAGTACTTTGCCGAGCTCATGCGTGATCTCGAAGGCAAAGAGAAGTATATTGGCGGTGGCGAGGAGAGCTTCGGGTACCTGCCGGGCGATTATGTGAGGGACAAGGATGGCGTTGCCTCCTGTGCTCTCATTGCTGAAACGGCAGCATGGGCGGCCGATCGCGGCAAATCGCTCTGGGAACTACTGCTCGATATATACGCTGAGTACGGCCTCTACCGTGAGAAGCTTGTCAATGTTGTAAGGAAGGGCGCCGAGGGTGCCGCCGAGATAAAAGCTATGATGGAAGGATTCCGTACAGCTCCCCCTGCGCAGATAGCAGGAAGCAGGGTTGTAAAGCTTGACGACTACCAGTCGTTGGTCTCAACCGACCTTGTCACCGGTAAAAAAACTCCCCTGAAGCTTGAAAAATCAAATGTGCTCCAATTCTTCCTGGCTGACGGCACCAAGATTTCCGTTCGTCCCTCAGGCACCGAGCCCAAGATCAAGTTCTACTTCAGCGCCAACACCTCAATGCCTGTTATCGCTCAGTTCGAATCTCTCTGGAAGGAGCTGGATGAGAGGATTGATGCTGTTGTGCATGATATGAAATTGTAGGAGGCAATTGGCAACAGGCAATAGGCAATAGTGAATTTTGCTTTCGGATTGTTGTTTTCGACAGAATGCAACTCTTATTTATCTGTATTACAGAAACCTCCACTACTGCCTACTGCCTACTGCCTATTGCCTACTGCCTACTGCCTATTCTCCAATTATCTTCACAAGCACGCGTTTCCTCCGCATACCGTCATATTCACCGTAGAATATCTGTTCCCACGGGCCGAAATCAAGTATTCCATTTGTGACGGCAACCACCACCTCCCGGCCCATGAGCTGACGCTTCATGTGGGCATCGGCGTTGTCCTCGAAACCGTTATGACGGTACTGTGAATGCGGCTTCTCAGGCGCCAGCTTCTCCAGCCATACTTCGAAGTCCTGGTGCAACCCGCCCTCGTCGTCATTTATGAAGACGGAACTGGTAATATGCATTGCGTTCACGAGGACAAGCCCCTCCTTGATCCCGCTTTCGTTAAGGCATTGTTCAACCTGCCGTGTGATATTTACATAATCACGCCTGTGAGGCGTCTCGAGCCAGAGTTCTTTGCGGTATGATTTCATAATTTCAGGATTTGATGCCGTAAAATTAAAGGATAATCTGGTCTGACCTCCGGATTATCGTCGCCAGTTTTTTACAACAGCCGATTGTCCCGGTACCAGGTAGAGGGTTGATATACCCTTGCCTATCGTGAAAGCGAGAGCAGCAGCCACCACACCGACCATATCCAGAAAGACAACACAAACAAGCAGGACGATAATGATCGAAACCAGCTCCACCGCCGTGGCGATTGAGATCGGACCCGTGGTACCGTTAATAAGAAGCAGGGAACGCTGAAAATTCAGGAGGACAGACAGAGCAGGCAGAAGGATCATGAGCATCAGCGGAAGATATGAAAGATCCGCAAGCTCCTGGCTGAGTCCGGAGATATTCACAAACCACATGTCGGCCAGCGGAGTAAATGCAAGGATTGAAATCAGAACCGTCACAGCCACACCCATGTAAATCGCAAAATCCCTCAAAAGCCTGTAGTTTTGTTTTTGCTTGCCTATCAGGGCAATGTTTACCTCCTGATACGATAATCCCATGCTCCTGAAAATGAATACAAGCGATCCCACAACAGGCAGGACTGCGAGCGACTCAACGGCCATATAGCTCCTGCCGAGGAAAAACGTGACGAAGGGATGGACTCCCAGCGACAACAAAGATGTCAGCGCCAGCGGATAATAGAATCTGGTGATTGACCGGAGTCCCATGTTTCCGTTCTCGTGGTCATCCTTCTGAAGCAGGGTTTTAAGTGTGCCTGAAGCCATCAGCCTTGTTGCAATGGCTTCTGTAAACACTGCCAGCGACATTGCAGCCGCACCAACATACGCCCCTTTCACTCCTGCCCTGTAGAGAATCACTCCTGTGATAACGATGACTGACAACCTGACCATTGTGCCATAGGTTACCCTCCGTGTCAGGTTATGCCTTATCAGGATTCCCTGGTAAAATCTCCGGTAACCGATTGAGGCTGCCCATGGGAGAAAGATCAGCAGCGTAATATGGGCCAGCATTGCAACATCCTCAGGCATCCCCATCAGGTCAATTACAGCAAACCTGAAAACCGGCGGAATCAGGAAGATGAGCTGTATGCCGGTGACCCCGAAATTGAGAATATCAGTAAACCTTCTCAGTTTTTTGTATGAATTGCGGCCGGTGACAAGGGCAGTGGAGGCACTCATGAGCATTATCACCGGTGCCTCGATGATCATCGCAAACGATCCTGCTATTCCGAAGGCGGCAAGATTCAGTTTTGCATCACCCAGACGGGCAATGAAAGCAATCAGGAATGGCTGCTCAATAGCCATCATCAGCCATGTCAGCGCCAGCGGCCCCCAAAACAGGAATATTCTTCGGTTTGTAAGTTTATCGGCTATTTCCACTGGTGAAAGAATGCGCAAAGATAGTCAAGCGCTCCGTATATGCGAATTGCGAAATTGAATTTGAGATTTGGATTTTTCCGGCTGGGGCCAGTTCAGTTTCTGCCCGTCACTATCTTCCGCAGGACCGTAAGACCCTCAGACTCTCAGACCCTCAGACCCTCGGACCCTCATAACTATTGCCTGAAATAACTATCGGGAAAATTCACCAGGTACACCTTGTCCGTTGCCCTTGTCAGTGCTGTATAGAACCACCGCAGGTAATCAATTGTAGGCTCCTGCCGGTTGAACATGCCCTGGTCGATGAAAACCCTCTCCCACTGACCGCCCTGTGACTTGTGGCAGGTGACCGCATATGCAAACTTTATCTGCAGGGCGTTGTAGTAAGGATCGTCCCTCACCGCCTCGTACTGTTTCCTTTTTGACTTGATTCCCGGATGATCGGCCAGCACAGCGAAATAGAGCTCCCGTGACTTCTCCGGTGGCAGCGAAGGGGTGCTCAGCATAAGGGTGTCAAGCATCACCTTTGCGTCAAGCTCCAGCTCGGTATCACGGAAGAAAAGAGTCATATCCGCGAACCTCAATCCGTACATATCCTCGTATTTCTTTATCCTGCGTACCTCTGCAATATCGCCGTTGGCGATGAATGATGCGTTCTCCTCATCCTTAAGCCAGAAGTAGTTGTTTTTTACAACCATTACAATATCACCGGTGCTTATCTCCTCCTCCCGGAAGAAGACACGGTTGCGGATTCCCTGGTTATACCTGTTAGCAAGGTTGTTGGAGTTTACAACAACAATAGCACCGTCGGTACCGCAGCTGTCATAGGCTTCTGTAAGCCTGTCTATGAGTTCCGTTCCTCCAAGACGCTCCACATCACCGTACCCTTTCAGCTCGAGCTCAGGCACTGACAGGTCGCCGTCATTTACCTGCTGCCTGACAGCCGTGGCATTCATCAGGATACCGGATCCTTCGCTCTGCCTGATCACCTGGCGCAATTCGAATGTCAGAAGTGCAAAACCGGTGGCCCTCAGAACGTTCTCATCCAGGGCCGGGCTGACAACAGAACCAACCGGCGGCAGCTGTGCCACATCACCCACAAGGATCAGCTTGCAGTCGGTTCCCGTGTATACATATTCGAGAAGATCCTCGAGAAGCCTGCCGCTGCCGAACATCGAGCCGTCAGAAGACTCATCTGGAATCATGGAGGCTTCATCCACAATGAAATATGTATCCTTATGCAGATTACGGTCAAGAACGAATTTCCCGACCCCGTCAGTGGCCGACTTCTGTCTGTAAATCTTCCTGTGGATAGTAAATGCATCCATCCCTGTGTACGAACGAAGCACCTTGGCTGCTCTTCCCGTGGGTGCCATGAGTACAGACTTCTGGCGGAGGGTATTAAGGGTGGCAACAAGTGAGGCAATCATGCTTGTCTTTCCCGTACCGGCATACCCGGTAAGCAGGAATATCACATCATTTGTGTTGTCGGCAACAAACCCGGCGAGCAGGCGCATGCAGTCAGACTGGTCCTGGGTGGGCACATACCCGAGGTTCTTGCCGAGAAGCAAATGGATGTTCTCCTGTCTCATTTTATTTCTGCAAAGCGGATATCAGTCTGCTTTTTTTATAAATTTGCACAAAGTTACTCAACAATCAGTCAAAAAAGTTATGAAAACGGCTCTCAACATCGTATTTGCAATTATCATTGTCGTGCTGGCTTATTTCCTCGTGGAAAGCATTATGAAGCCTATCAGGTTCAACAAGGAGAAGGACAGAAGAGAAACGGCAATAAAAGAGAGACTCATTGACATCAGGACTGCCCAGGAAGCATACAAATCCGTGAAAGGATCCTATACAGGTAGCTTTGACACACTGATCACATTCCTTAAAACCGACTCACTACCACTCGTTTACAAGCTTGGTTCACTCACTGACGAGATGATTGCAGCCGGTATCACCACCGAGAAAGAAGCCGTTAAAAAAGGACTTATAAGCAGGGACACCACCTACGTCCCAGTGCGTGATTCAATATTCGACAAAGGCTACCCGATTGATCAGCTCAGGTTTATCCCGGGCATGGAGAATACGGAGTTTACAATGGCTTCAGGCAGGGTAATGACTACATCCATGGTACTGGTAAACGTATTTGAAGCCTATGCACTGAATGATGTATTCCTGAGTGATCTCGACAGACAGCTGGTTGTGAACTATAATGACCAGAGGACCAAGATCACAGGCTTTCCGGGCATGAAGGTGGGTGATGTCAGGGTGCCTAATAACAATGCCGGGAACTGGGAGGATTGATGGCTACGTCGCAGCTGTATCCCCTGGAACTCATTGATGAGACCCTCGACATAAACGCGACCGACAATTACGACCTTACTCTGGAGCTTTCTGAAGATGGTGTCTCCCTGGCAGTGCTTGACCTGCTTCGGGACAAGTATGTAATGCTCAGGCACTACCCGGTAGGGGAAACGTCCGGTGAATCACTCCGCACTTTTTCGGATATAATCGATTCTGATGACTTTCTCAGAAAACGTTACAGGAAAGTCTTCATTATCACACCCTCGCTGAACGCAACACTTGTACCTTCCCCGGTCTATGAACCCGGACTGCGTGAGGATTACTTCATTTTCAACTTCGGGCCCCAGGGAGGTAACGGAATCATCGCAAACAGCCTGTCGTTCCCGGATGCCGTTGTGCTGTTCTCGCCGGGGAAAGCGGTTACAGACAGCATTTCATCACGCTGGCGCGACGTGACTCCGTGGCACCATACAAAACCGCTGCTTAGCCACGTATCAGCAGCATGCCGATCAACAGACGACTGCTATATTCATCTTCACTGCGAAAAGGATTTTGTCACTGTGATTATTGCCGAGAAGCGAACTCTCTCCTTCTGCAACAGCTTCGCCGTAACATCACCCCAGGACGGTGCCTATTTTCTCTTCAGCGTACTGGACCGGAAAGGAATAAGGCATGATGAAACGATACATGTAAGCGGCATCATGGAGCCATACGGCGAATCACACATTGCCCTTCTCTCATTTGCCCCGGGGGTGAAATTCGCCTCCCCGGTTATCAGGCACAGCTTTAGCTATGTGATGAATGAGGTGCACCTGCATCGGTGGCTTAATCTTTTCACTGCAGCTTCGTGCGAATAATCGGCGGAAGATTCAGGGGTCGGCTCATCGAGCCGCCTGCAGGCTTCAGGGCCAGACCAACTACCGACTTCGCCCGTGAGGGGCTGATGAATATCCTTAATAACAGGTACGACTTTTCTGCTGTCTCGCTCCTCGATCTCTTTGGCGGAACGGGAGCCATCAGCTATGAATTTGCCTCAAGGGGTACGGAGGACATTGATATAATTGAGACTGACAGGCGTAACTGTATTTTTATAAGCAATACCCTGCGCAACCTCGGCCTCGATTCCGCAAAGGTGCACCGTATAGAGGTGCGCGACTGGCTGAAGATATGTCACAAACAGTATGAAATCATCTTTGCCGATCCTCCGTATGCACTGAAATGGCTTCCGGAGATTCCGCAAATGGTTATGGAGTCAGGAGCCGTCAATAGTTCCACACTTTTTATCCTTGAACACCCTGATTCGATGAAGTTTGATCAGTCAAAATTCTTTTCTGAACACAGAAAATACGGCAACGTTAATTTTAGCTTCTTCAGACCTTCAGACCTCAGACCTTCAGACCTTTAATAGCCTCCAGCACCCTCTCAGGAGTGAACGGCACCCTGAACAGCCTTGCTCCGGTGGCGTCGAAGATTGCATTGCCTACCGCCGCTCCCACGGCGATGATGGCCGGCTCACCTCCACCCTGCGGCGGCTGATCCTTTTTGTCCAGGATGACACAATCCAGCTCAGGAACCCACGAGAACCTGGGTATTGCATAGCTGTCAAAATTCCTGTCCAGGATATTTCCGCCCTCAAACCTCACCTCCTCGGTGAATGTGTAACCAAGGGCCATTGTCAGGCAGCCTTCCATCTGTATCAATGCCCCCTGCGGATTGACACAGAGGCCCATATCCTGAGCACATGACAGCCTGAGCACCTTCACCCGGCCGGTCTCTCTGTCAACTTCCACCTCGGCAATATGTGCAACCCAGGTTCCTGCATCAGTGCCACAGGCAATTCCAATGCCCCGTCCGGAAGGCGTCTTGCCTGGAACGTATCCGAATTTCTCTGCAACGGCCTTCAGAACACCAATCATATTTTCGTCTTTCAGGTTCGTAAGCCTGAATTCAAGCGGATCTGCACCAATTGATGAGGCCATGATGTCAATCTGTGTCTCACGGGCAAATGTATTGGTGTTGTTGTTCGGCGCACGCCACGGACCCGTTCCGAAAGGATGCACCGGATATTTCGATCTGTCCTGGCTGTAACTTGTGGTTCTGGCGTTGGGGACGTCATAAATTGTTTCGGCTCCCCTTGTGCCGGCAAGGTAAACATGATAATCCCACAGGTGTATCCTGCCCGCCTGGTCAATTCCCGATTTCACTTTCACGACTGAAGCAGGATGGAAAATGTCGTAGAAAAACTCCTCATCGCGCGTCCAGGCAACCATAACCGGCCTTCCTGTCAGACGTGCAAGTCGGGCAGCTTCAACACCCTGGTTATATGCGCTTTTTCCGCCAAAGCCTCCTCCGACAAAGGGGGTAATCACCCTTACATTCTCACGTGCAAGACCCAAATCCCTCACCAGGGCATCCTGAAGCCCAAAAGGTGACTGAGTTGAGGCCCATACAGTCAGCTGGTCACCCTCGAAACGGGCGAGAGCAGTATGAGGCTCAATAGGTGCATGAGCCAGATAGGGATCATGGTATTCGTGCTCGAAAACTTTGTCACACTGCTCCGCAGACGCATCCGGGTCACCTGTTGTGCGCACGACGTTAACCCTGTATTCGCCCTTGTTTATATAATCGAAGATTGTTTCGCTGCTTACGTTCAGTTCGTTATAAGAATATTCAGCGGCTATTCGTACAACAGCCAGATCCGCAAGATCACGGTTATCACTTACAACAGCAATTAAATCCTTGTCGCGCACAACCTCCACCCCTTCCATCTTTTCAACATAGGAGGTGTCAGCAGATACAAGGGTTGCACCGTGCGAAGGTGGTCTCAGTATGCGGGCATGGAGCATTCCCGGGAGTTTCAGGTCGCCCGTGTAGATGGCCTTGCCTGTGACCTTATCATGTGCATCACTGTGTTTGTACGGTGTCCCGACGTAGTTAAACCTGGTATGATCCTCTACAGGGGGTTTGACATCAAGGTACTTTTCAAGCTTCTTCCCCTTGGCAAGTTCGGCATAACTTATACTTTTCAAAGGATTTCCGATAACTGAGATCAGCCCGTCCTTCACTTCAAGCTGTCCGGCCGGTACTCCCAGCTTTTCAGAGGCCATTTCAACAAGGACGACTCTGGCTTCTGCAGCGGCAGCCCTCATTGCAGGACCGAAAGCGCGGGTTGTCAGTGAGCCCCATGTGCCCTGGTCGTACGGGCAGAGTGAGGTGTCTCCCATGACCATCTTAATGCTCTCAAGCGGTACGTTGAGCTCATCTGCCATCATTTGAGGCAGCGAGGTAATAATGCCCTGACCCATTTCGATCTTTCCGGTGAAACAGGTTACGGTGCCGTTCTCCCCGATATGCAGAAAAGCGTTAAAGTCCTTTGTAAGTGACCTGGGCTGCGGCGAAGGTGAGGCCAGCAGGTCAATTCCTCCCCACGGATTAAAGAAGAGAATAATGCCGCTGCCCATGATTTTGAAGAAGCTTCTTCTCTTCATGCCGGCTGAAGCAGCCTTAATTGTCCCTTTTGGGTTTTCTGTTTTCATTTCCTGTTCCCTCCCTTCATTGACTCTGCAGCGTCTTTTACAGCATCGACGATACGGACATGTGCTCCGCACCTGCAGAGGTTATCTTCAAGGCCATTAACTATCTCCTCACGGGTGGGTGAAGGGTTTTTGCCCAGCATACCAACTGCAGTGAGTACCATTCCCGGCGTGCAGAAGCCACACTGCAAGGCATCATGATCAATGAATGCCTGCTGTACGGGATGAAGCTTTTCACCGGTTGAGAGGCCTTCGATTGTGACAACGTTTTTGCCTGCAACGTCGCTGACAGGAATCATGCATGACCTTACCGGTTCACTGTCTATCAGCACTGTGCAGGCTCCGCAGAATCCGATGCCGCAGCCGTACTTTGTGCCTGTAAGACCAAAATGATTCCTCAGAACCCAGAGCAGAATCTGGTTCGGATCAGTGACCAGTTCCGCCTCCCTGTCGTTCAGTTTGAACCTGATTGTCTCTTCCATCACTCTTTGGTTTTGCTTATTTCATTCATATAGTCTTCCTGTGTATCTATATCGCGAAGAACGGATGCGTCGTCGGTATCCGATTCAAGCACATCCTCCGGGTGTCTTGCCGCGAGAGCTCTCAGTCCTTCCTTGTCCTTCAGGCTGAGCACCTCGTCCATGTATTTCAGGTCCACGATGAGCGGATGGCCCCTCTTGCCTTTATATGAAGCCATTACCAGGCCTTTGTCGCTTTCCGTGAAAGCACTGATGACCCTGTTGATTTCCGCAGTGCCTGTCATCGGCTGGTCACCGGGCATGATGAGCGCACCGATGCAGCCTTCGGGGAGGGAATAAAACCCGCATTTGACCGACGAGAGCATCCCGCTTTTGTAGTCATCATTATAACAGTGGAATACATCATAACTGCGCGTCAGTTTCATGATCTCCTCCCGGACTGAACCAAGTACCACCACCACCCTGTCTACGTTTGAACCCAGGAGATTGAGGATTACCTGTTCAATTACAGTCACATTGTTGTATGGGAGCAGCATCTTCGGCGAGCCCATCCTCCTGGACTCTCCCGCTGCTAATACTATGGCCCATATACCGTTCATTATCTGCCTTTACTAAATTTCACTATTGCCTCCTGACTCTTGCCCCTTGCCTCTTCTGACAATCAGCTGCGCCGCAATACTTACAGCAATTTCTTCTACCGTCTGTGATCCGATATCAATACCGATAGGTGTGCATATCCTCTTCCACTGTTCTTCTGTCGCCCAGCCTTTCCTGATGAATTCTTCGTGAATCTTTGCCACCTTTACCTTGCTGCCCATCATCCCGACATAGGCTGCTGATGATCCGATACAAGGTTTAAGCGCCTCTGCATCATGACCGTGACCGCGGGTGACTATTACGATGAATGTATTCTTATCCTTCTGCAAGTCCCTCATTGCCTCCCCGATATCTTTAACAATTATATTATCTGCATCCGGCAGGTTGGTTTTATTTGCAAACTCTTCCCTGTCATCGATAACTGTGACCTCAAATCCGAGCAGCCGGCCCTGGTGTGACACAGCCCTTCCGATATGGCCTGCTCCGGCTATCACAAGCCCGGGGAGGGGGAATACCGGTTCAAGAAAGATCTTTGCCGGCTGATTTTCTCCTGGCACCGGCAATTCAAACTCTTTGCACCCGGCCCTTCTCCCGGTGCCGAGGATGGCTTTGACCTCTCCCTTCAGGTCGATACCGGAGCTGCATGAGATAGGTATAGCGTCCGTTCCCGTGGACCAGCACCTTTTTATCATCACGCTTGTACCGTTCCATGGGATGACCTTGGTGATGAGTACGCCGGGCTGTCCTGAACCGATGGTCTGTTCCATCTCCTCAAAAGCTGTCAGGTGGGCTCCGGGGTTGCTGTCGACAAGAATCGTAATAGTACCTCCGCATACTGCCTCCTCCGGTTCGGATGTTTCATTATCGAGGGAGAATTGCAGCAGCGCAGATTCGCATCCTGCTGAGCAGTTTCTTGCATACTCAAGTATCCTACCCTCGATTATCCCTCCGCCTACTGTGCCGGATATCAGTTTTCCGTCAAGCAGAAGAGCCGAGCTGCCCGGCTTCTGGGGAGTTGATCCGCTGGTGGCAACAACAGTTGCCAGGACAAGGCTTGCTGTGTCCTTGCTGTTTTCTTTGATCTGAAAGTAAATGTTTTTCATTGGCCGGTTCTAAAACAAATATAATAAACCTGGCGGATTTACATAAGGATCAGTAGTATATATCACAGGTTCCCGAGGGTTCGGGGCAGCTTGTATCGTGGCTTATCGGATGAGTCAGATATATTTGAACAAAATATTTTGAGGAATGGAAAAATCAATTAATTTTGCATCGCTTTTGGTGCGGTAGTTCAGTTTGGTTAGAATATCGGCCTGTCACGCCGAGGGTCGCGGGTTCGAGTCCCGTCCGCACCGCAAGATAAACAAAAAGCCCCGAGCATACCGCGAGGGGTTTTTTGTATTTTAATATGACGGCGATGACAGCTTGCTGGCAGAAGCCGACAGATCTAAATAGGTGAAATGATGCGCCCACCGGCGCAAATGTCAATCCCGTCCGCACCTAATCCTTTATACATCTCACCTGAAGGCCCGACCTTTTGCTTCCCTGGTTCACGGCAGAGTAATCGTAAAATATCATAGCATACCTGGCTTCATTGCCATTAATCTCTGAACCCGACCAGAAATGACTGTAAGTATTTCCGTTGAAATATCCTGCAGCATCCCTCATCCATGCCATATCAGCAGAGAAACCGGTCTGATTCAATCCGGGGTTCGATAAATAATCATTATAGTTATAGTAGTCGCCTTCCACTAATTCAGTCTCCCTTCCTGACATAAAGGAGAAAAGTACTGACCATTCCGGGCCGGATGGCACATGCCATCCGACAGGACAGAGTTTCCCTGTGGAGACTGTATACCAATTATATATTGCTCCTGACCTGCTATTGGCAACAGAATCATTGTCCGGCCAGCAAAACGCCGGGACACTCTGAGTGCTCCAGGCTTCATTGTCTTTAATCCCTGGTATTGAAGTGCCATCCCTGTACTTTGTTGTCCGCAGATTTTCTGCCATCCATGTCTGGCTCCCGATTACTGTCGTATAGTAAACATTGTTATCTGCATCCGTTACAGTCTGGTCGTGGTATGTCCTTACTGTGCGATCAGGACCATAGTAAGTACCCTCTTCATTTTCTAATCTTATCCTGTAATGGTACGTGGTTCCGGGATTCAGACCTGTCAGCTCTTTATTGACATGCTTATGTACCGGACCAGGGAATGCAATCACACCGGAGGTCTGACCGTAAGAAGCGGTGGGACCATATTCAAATACAGTCCCGGAGGAGGAGCAAGACCTGATTACTCCATGAAGCCTTGCCGATGTCATCTCCAGGTCCGAGAATCCGATCGTTACGGCAACCGTTTCATTCAAAGCCTGAAGATGATATGTTACCTTGTACGGTATTCCAAGAAAACTGGCGTCTCCACGGTATTCCAGTATCGTCGGTGTCAGTTTCGTTATCTCAACCACTGATTGATCAAAAAATAAAGAAATGTCATTCACCAGCCGCCAGTTATACGTGGAAGTCTCATACCCCTTATATGTAGTATAGTATTCCCCTGATGGCTCAAAAACACATGTATATAGCTCAGGATCTGTGATTGTTGCATTTGTCTCCCCCCAGACAACAGATGTAAGAAGTTCCTCCTTATCCGGCGGGGGTATCTTTTCACGGCATCCTGTCATAACAAAAGGCAGGATTGCTAAAAACAAAGAGCCGAAACATAAAAAGTATGATCTTTTCATGTTCATAATTAATTGCAATTTACAAAGTTACGACAGCAATATCCGGAAGTCAATAGTATTCCGTAAAAAGACTGATAATAAATCCCATTTCAAGGTTTTTTGATCAGACGAATTTTTCAATCACCTGAACCGAAGGCCATGGAAATTCCTGCCGTCACAAACATCTGTTCGCGGTCAGGATTGAAGACCATACGGGCTGTGAAGGGCAGGGTAAACGTGTCGGTGACCACTATTTCTTTGCAAACTTCAAGTCCGAGATTGCATACGTCGAATTTGCCCTCCTCAGTATGCCATCCATTTCCTGCACCCATAAAGAGACTGAAGAATTCAAATGATAATCCTGCCTCAAAATAGAGATCCTTCCCATATGAACCTACCCCCCCTGCCTCATTGATTATGCAGTTGGCGCTCAGCCATACATTTTCCGAGGCCCAGTCGAGGTTTAGCTCAAGGGCATGGGAACCGTCCGCAGCAGAGTAGTCAAAATACGGCAGATCCGGGAGATAATAATCCTGCATGCCAACGGCAAATCCTCCCGGCAACTCAAAAGAAAACCACAGATCTGCCTCTTCATAACCGTTCATATCTATAGTTCCCCAGGCTCCGGCCGTAAAAATCCCGAAAGAATATTCAATGTAAGGTTGGATATGGGGACCGCTGCCCTGCCTGGAGCCCCGCCAGATGTAACTGCTGACAAGGTCCGCTCCGGCTGTAAATGACGATTCCAGCTCATCTCGTGCGCTGACTGACAGCGTATCAGGCACCTGAGCTATTGCATAGGATGCCTGTTCATCTCGTGTGCTGACTGACAGCTTATCAGGCACCTGAGCTTCTGAACCGGCAACCCGTTCCTCAGAGCTGCCCAAACCCGGAATATTCCCGTTTTGACCATGCAAATCTGGCAGCAAGACTGGCAGCATCAGAAGAATGATCAACGGATAGATTATCCTTAAGCGAAGCATAAGGTAAAAGTAATTAAAAGAGTCAGAATTTCCCGCTCAAACGGAGGCTGAAGTTACGGTGTGGCTGAATGTCTCCCGGACGACCCATGTATTCGGTATTGGTTATGTTCCTGACAGCAAGCGACAGCTTCAGAGACTGATTCAATCTGCAGCTCAGATTGCCATCCATCAGGAAATAAGGCCGGTTATGCTGCAACCAGTAGTCATAAAAACCCGGCATGATCAGATCCCGGGTCTCAATCTTGAGGAAGACATTATCAATGTCAAGTATTTCTGACCTTGCATACATATCAATCCCTGCCTCAAGCCGGTCTGAAGCAGCCGTAATACTCAGCCTGGCAGTATGTTTTCTGCGGTACTTGAGGTAAAGTCCCTTGCTTTTACCCGTATATGCGCTGATTTCAATCGGGTTAATATATGTATAACCTCCTGCTACAGTTGCAGTCATCTTCCCGATCTGCCTCCCAAGCAAAAACTCCAGTTCAGTGCCGTATATCCTGGAATACTCAACGTTTGACGCCTTGAAACCTACACCGGATGTATTGCTTCCCGGATCATTATGAGGACCGAAAACATACTCGATCATATCCCTGTTCTGCGAAAGGAAAACAGACAGGTCACCTTCACCGCGGAACCGGCCGATCATGAATCCCTGCATAACCCCTGCCTCGCTGCTCCATCCCGACTCAGGCTGGACCAGAAGATTTGGAAATATCCTTACAGATCCGAGTGTTGTGGATGCATGTTTCTCCGCAATTGAAGGATATCGGTAACCCTGACCGAAAGAGGCCCTCAGGAATGTGTGCTCAGCTGCCTGATAATTCAAACCTGTCCTGAAGACAGGCACGAGCCTGTCAGGCTCGCCATCAAGTATATTCTGTTCAACGCGTACGCCGCCTGTCACCTTGAGACGATTCACCGGACGCAACTCTGCCTGTGCAAAGCCCGCCAGGTTGAGTCCCCGGTGATCACCGAAGAAATCAGACGTAATGATGCTCCACGTCTCTGAAAACCCGGTGGTGATGCTGAAATGGTCCGAGAAGCTGTACCAGAACTGATACTCGCCGTACAGCGAGACTGAGCCTGCGTTATTGGCACTCCTGACAGGAAACCTGTTCTCTGACGTCTGAAGCCTCATTCTGAAATCATGCCTGACCTTGTCGCGTTTTCCAAATGAAACGAAGGGATCGGCTGAGAAATAGTACCCGTGAAATCGCGACACCGTTGACGTGTCCTGCTTTAGTCCGCCGGTCAGAGCATCCTCCCATAGCACGAAGTCGGTCTTATAGCTCTTGCCTCCACTCAGGTTTATTCCGTATTTCAATCCCTGATTCCTGGTGCTGTGATGCTTAATCCTGACGCTGACCCTTCCCATTGACTCATCATTATATTTCCTGTATCCCATGTCGGACGAGAGATTCACTCCCAGTCCGAGATCAGTATTCCCGAACTTCTGCAGATGCGAAAAGGAGGCATGGCCGGAGAGCCTGGGGATATCCCACCATTTCCAGGCAATGTTTGGCGGATTACCGTAGATACCGACTTCCGTAAAAAAGCTTGTTACAGGGATGTTGGAGGCGTCAGCCGTCCTGAAGTTAATGATCCCGTTCAGGGCTGAGGAGCCGTAAAGCACTGATGAGGCTCCCTTTATAATTTCAACCTGTGAGAGATTTTCAAGTGGCAGGAAGTTCCATTTGATGCCGCCAGCGTCAGGCGACATCATCGGAAGCCCGTCAATCAGAGCAAGTACCCGGCTTCCAACACCGTAGCTGAATCCGCTCCCTCCCCTTATTGAGACCTGTCCGTCAAGTACCTCGATACCGGGGGTCTTTGTAATCAATTCCTGGGCATCGGTGATATGAGTACGGTACAGATAATCTGACCTTATTACATCCATTGAGACTGTGAGGTCTGAACGCTTCTGTTCCATCCTGTCAGCACTGACAACCACCTGGTCAAGGAACTGCGCCTCAGGTTCCAGCTCCACGTTCAGCACTACAGTTTCTCCTGCTGTAATATTGACTATCTCGGTTCTTGATTTATAGCCGATGAACCTGAATTCAACCGGTATCTTCCCGGGATTACCGGCAAACGAGTAAAATCCTTCCGTATCGGTTGTTGTGCCAGAGGCTTTTCCCCAGATGACATAAACCCCTGCAAGGGGCTCTCCTCCCTGGCTGTCGGTCACCTGGCCGCTCACAACGGTCTGTGCTCCGGCACCCGGCACATACAGCAAAAGAAGCCAGCCAAACAGTACTAAACGTAAAATCGTCATTTGGGCTTGAATGTCATCCTGACCGCAATCAGTGTGACCCCTGGATAGGTAAGGGTAACTTTCAGCGATGTCGTCTTTAACTCCACAATATGCGTTGTAAGAGTAAATGGCAAGTCCGGAGAGTCAATCGCGAGATTGGTCTCTTCATCCACAAACGCCCATGTGCCATTATACTGACCGAAAGTCCCGGTACCATCTTCCCGGAACGTCACATCACCCTTGAATTTTTCAAGAATTCCGCCTGTGCCGCTTGCATCAGCACCGTCAGCAAGGAGGCTGTCACTTGTCCATACATGTGCCGTAAGCAGTTCAAATCTCTCCGACTGTTTATCCTTGCCGCAAGAAGCTGCAAGAAGTAGTATTCCTGGCAACAAGAGAAACAAAATCTTCTTCATAGAGGTCATTCCTTTACAATATCAGAGGTTATAACAACCAGCAGGCATGTCAGTTCATACCTTAAGGTCATTAACAAAGATATTAAAATCCCGTGAAGATCAGACAGCTGCCTGTTTTACCAGGCAGATATGCCGTGTGAAAAACAGAGGTATCATATAATAAAGGCAAGGTTGGTTAACGTTTCATATACTTGATCGCAGGTTCTGCATCACAATTCTTTTTACTATTTTTATTCATCCGATTAAATCATTTTAAAGAAATACATATGAGCGAAAAGTATTCTGTCAGCCCCAGCGGCGAGAAATTTCCACTTCCGAAACCGGAGGATTATAAAAACGAATTTGAAAACATTAAGAAACGGGTCAAGCAGGAGCGCGCCAAAGGCCGCGAGATAGTTGTGGTAATGGGTGTAGGCTTTGTAGGGGCAGTGATGGCAGCCATCGTTGCTGACACTGTCGACAAGAAAGGCAAACCATCCAAGTTCGTCATCGGCATGCAGAGGCCAAGCGCACGCAGTTTCTGGAAGATCCCCATGCTTAACAAGGGTGTGTCGCCCGTGAAGGCGGAAGACCCTGAAGTGGACCCGATGATAGCCCGCTGCGTGAAGGAGAAGAAGACGCTCATGGCAACTTATACATATGATGTTCTGAAGCTTGCAGATGTGGTGGTGGTTGACGTTCAGTGCGACTATATCAAGGAGGAGCTTGGCAACGTGCGCAACGGGCAGACAGATATGGCAGCCCTGGAGGCCTCTCTGGCAGTCATAGCAGAACATATCCCCGCAGAAGCTTTGGTGCTCATCGAAACCACCGTGGCACCGGGCACCACCGAGCAGGTGGCCTATCCCATAATGAAAAAGGCATTCACAAAGCGTGGCATCAAGAGCGATCCGCTCCTGGCTCACAGCTACGAGAGGGTCATGCCGGGCCGCAATTAC
>Ga0209373_10002091_pt1 | contig 20953 bp, 4 predicted proteins | sample Higcelweek5metaG_FD_187173 | JGI IMG/M metagenome (GOLD analysis project Ga0209373, IMG submission 187173) | Freshwater pond sediment microbial communities from the University of Edinburgh, under environmental carbon perturbations - High... | ecosystem: Environmental > Aquatic > Freshwater >... | reverse complement strand
TATCTCTCTTGCTTGCTTGCGCCGAAGGCGCAAGAAGGCGCAAGAAGGCGCACGACACGAGAGATTCGGTGCACGTCTCTCGGCGCTTCTCTTCTCTTCTCTTCTCTTCTCTTTCTCTTCGCCGAAGGCGAGAGATTCGGTGACACGAGAGACTCGGTGGACCAAGCAAGCTACAGATAGATATTTATACAATGTAGTTTTTTAGTATCTCTTAAAGTAATTACTCCCCTTCTTACATTAAGGGTCTATACCTTTTCTTTTCTGCAGCGAGACAGCCAAGGCAAGTAGTCTGATAGTATAGCCCTCAACAAGTTATAGTTTTTAGAGATAGAAAGTTTTTAAACTCTCTTATTATTTAGTAAAAGATAGAATCAAGTTTTTTCTTAAAAATTAATTTAATAAAAACTAAGAAAATAAAAATTTGCATCTCTTCTCTTTCGCCTTCGGCGAACTCTTTCGCCGAGAGATAAGGCGCTCTGTGCGCCGAGTTCCTCGGCGCTTCTCTCGAGATACCAAAAGTAAAAGACTAGATTAAAAAAAATGAATTAAAAAATATATGAATTAGAAATAATTTTGTTTTATTCTATATTAAGGGAAATTTCTGTTATTGTATATTTCTATGTCTTGCATCTCTCGCGTCGCCTTCGGCGAACTATCGCATCTCTCGCGTCGCCTTCGGCGAACTATCGCATCTCTCGGTACCTTGAGAGTTGCGCTTTCATCTCTAGAAAGTTTCTTTCATAAAATGAAAGAAGTGTTAAAGCAGCTTATCTCTCGAAAAGTCGCTTAAGAAAGTTTCTTTCAGTATCGTCTTTAGACGATTTCTTAAGCGACTTTTCGAGAGATAAGCTGCTTTAACACGTGTATCTTGCGCCGAATCTCTCTTGCACCTTATTGCGTCGAGTCTCTTCGCTTGCACGAGAGAACGCCTTCGGCGAAAGAGAAGAGAACACCTTCGGCGAAAGAGAACTCTTCTCTTTCGCCGAAGGCGGTATGTGCTCGCCTGTGCATCTCTCGTCACGAGAGATTCGGTGACAAGAGAGATTCGGTGCAAGGCGAGAGTTCCGTGCACCGAATCTCTCTTGTCACCGAATCTCATGCGCCGAAGGCGCTTCTCTTCTCTTTCTCTTCGCCGAAGGCGAGTGACACGCAAGGCGCTTCTCTCGAGAACTCATCTCTTCGCCGAAGGCGCTTCTCATCTCTGCGGCGAGAGATTTGCTGCGCAGAGATGAGAAGCGCCTTCGGCGAAGGCTTGTGTCACTGAAAGTGACCCTTCGCCGAGAGATCCGGCGAAGCGCAATCAAGCAATGAAAGTGACACTTAAGAAATAAACTTTAAAGTTTCTACTCGCGCCAAGAGACTTGGCGCTTATCTCGTGCAACTCTAGTGAGTCTCTGGGTACCTTGAGAGTTGCGCTTTCATCTCTCGCCTTCGGCGAGCGCCGAGATACCCGGTGCGTGTGTTGCTTTCAGCAACACACGCGCCGAGAGACCCGGCGCATCTCTCGTGTCACCTTCGTTGCGCCGAGTTCCTTCGCCGAGAGACGTGCACCGAATCTCTCTTGCGCCTTCGGCGCACGACACGCGCGCCGAGTCTCTCGGCGCTTCTCATCTCTGCGTGCAAGGCTTGCGTCGCCGGATCTCTCTCGCCTTTGGCGAGAAGAGAGATGCGGTGCTTCGCCTTCGGCGATGACACGGTCACTTTCAGTGACAGTGTTGCTTTCAGCAACACGTGTGTCACTTGCGTCTGTGCATCTCTCGTCACGAGATATTCGGTGACAAGAGAGATTCGGTGCAAGGCGCTCGCCGAAGGCGAGAGATTCGGTGACACAAGCGCCGAATCTCTCTTGCGCCGAGGAACTCGGCGCACAGACCGCCTTCGGCGATGCAAGCACAAACCGCCTTCGGCAGGAGTATCGAACTAAGCCCTCAACGAATGTTAAAAATTTAAATTAATTTTTTTTCAATTACATAAAAATTGTTTTTATTGACATAAAAACAAAAAAAATTATAATATTAATTAGTATTAAGTCAGTTGACTTTTTAATTTTTAGAATTTTTTTAATGAAATTTAGAGATTTTCTGCGTGCTTTGCCTGGTTTTCACCGTCCTCTTGCTTGCGTGTCACTTGCGCCTTCGGCGCGCGTGTCACCTTTGGTGACACGAGAGAAGCGCCTTCGGCGCGCGTGTCACCTTATCTCTCGGTGACACGAGAGATTCGGTGACAAGAGAGAACGCCTTCGGCGAAGAGAACTCATCTCTTCGCCTTGCTTGCGTCGCCGGATCTCTCGGCGAAGAGAGATTCGGTGCACCGCCTGTGCACCTTCGGTGCAAGGCGAAGAAGGTGCACAGGCGGTCTGTGCTCGCCTTCGGCGAGAGGAACTCGGCGCTTCTCTTCTCTTTCTCTTCGCCTTGCGTCGCCTTCGGCGAAGAAGGTGCACAGGCGCTCTCTCGCGAGAGATTCGGTGCGCAGAGATGAGAACCGCCGCTTTTCTGGGTAACTCTCAAGTTGCGCTTTCATCTCTATAGTATCGTCTTTAGACGATTTCTGAAGTCGCTTTTAGCGACTTCTTATCTCTCGTATTCCTTTCATTGCGCCTTCGAGAGAAGCGCCGAGTCTCTTCGCATCTCTTTGCGTCGCCGGATCTCTCTCGCCTTTGACGAGAAGAGATATTCGGTGCGCAGAGATGAGAACCGCTTGCACTTGCTTGCGCTTTTTCTCGTCGAGAGATTCGGCGCAAGAAGGCGCGTCGCCGGATCTCTCGGCGAAGAGATTCGGTGCACCGCCTTCGTCAAAGGCTTGAGATCTCTTGTCGTAGACAACTAGAGTTCTTCGCTCGCCGAAGGCGCTCTCTCGAGAGAGACTTGCACCGAATCTCTCTCGAGAGAGCGCCTTCGGCGAGCGAAGTCGAGCAAGGCGCGCGTGTCACCGAATCTCTCGCGAGAGAGCGCCTTCGACGAAGGCGAGCGCCGAAGGCGCAAGTGACACGAGAGATCCGGCGAAGAAACGACGCGGTGCGAGAGAACCGCTTGCATCGCCGAAGGCGAAGAGAGACTCGGCGCATCTCTCGTGTCACCTTTGTTGCGCCGAGTTCCGTGCACCGAATCTCTCTTGTCACCGAATCTCTCGTGTCACCGAGAGATAAGGTGACACGCGCGCCGAGTCTCTCGGCGCTTCTCTTCTCTTCTCTTCTCTTCTCTTCTCTTTCTCTTCGCCGAAGGCGAGTGACACGCAAGGCGCAAGACACACGTGTTGCTGAAAGCAACACGAGAGATAAGAAATCGTCTTTAGACGATTTCTAGAGATTCGGCACAAAACAGTGTTGCTTTCAGTTAAAAGTTGAGGATCACCGTAAGAAAATTTCTTTCAGAAACTTTCTTACGGCGATTTTTATAGAGATTCGGCACTTCTCGAGAGAAGCGCCTTATCTCTCGGTCGCCTTCGGCGAAGAGAGATTCGGTGCACGGAACTCGGCGCACAGACCGCCTTCGGCGAGGGCAACTCTATCTCTCGCAAAAGATTGTTTATTGTCTTGTTTTGATGGTTTTGGTAAGAGGGCGTCGTTCTGTTATAAATAACCAAAGACAATACAGTCTTTAGTTTGTAATGGAGGATGATCAGAGCTTTCAAGAGACTCAGATTTCTCAATAGTTAATAGTTGCTTTTAATCTTTAATAATTAGACTAATTAATTTAGTATGAATTTAATTCATACTAAATTTTTCCCTTTTTAACTCTTAACGAGCGGGTTTTAGGTAGTTCTAGTAGCCTCCTCTTCTCTTCGAGAGACCGCCTTCGCTCACCGAAGGCGGTCTGTGCTCGCCTGTGCACCTTCGGTGCAAGGCGGTCTATCGAGGAACTCGGCGCAAGAAGAGAGATCCGGCGACGCGCCTTGCACCGAATCTCGTGCGCCGAAGGCGCTTCTCATCTCTGCGTGCACGTCTCTCGGCGCAACTCTAGGGTCGCCTTCTCTCTCTAGAAAGTTTATTAAATAAACTTTCTTAGAGATAAGCTGCTTTAACACGTGTGTTACTGAAAGTGACCGTGTCACTTTCAGTAAAAAGTTGAGGATCGCCGTAAGAAAGTTTCTTTCAGAAACTTTCTTAAGCGATTTCTCAGCTTTAACACTTGCACCAAAGACGCTTGTGTCACCTTCGTTGCGCCAAGTCCCTTCGCCGAGAGACTCGGCTTGCACCGAATCTCGAGAGAAGCGCCTTATCTCTCGGTCGCCTTCGGCGAAGAGAGATTCGGTGCACGGAAATCGGCGCACAGACCGCCTTCGGCGATGAGAAGTGCTTCGCCGAGTCTCTCGGAGAAGCGCTCGCCTTCGGCGATGACACGGTCACTTTCAGTGACAGTGTTGCTTTTAGCGAGAGATCACAAGAGATAAAAAAGTTTATTTCAGAAACTTTTTAGAGATGAAAGAGCTTATCTCTCGAAAGTTTATGAAATAAACTTTCTATAGATGCGAGACAACATTCTAAGGCGCAAAGAAAGCGCCACACTTAAAACAATATATATTTAAATTTTATTAAAGTTTTATGTTTTATATCTATTTTTTATTTATAAAAAGCATTTTTATTATTCAAACAATAAAATGAATTGTTGGACGGATCCAACCCTTGTGCAGGTGTCGCCTTGCTTGCACCTTTGGTGCACCGCCTTCGGCGAAGAAGGTGCACAGGCGAAGAGAGATGCTCAAGCGCTGAAAGCGCAAGGGTATCCCGGACCCCGTACAGCTCTTAAATTTACTAGTGTTCATAAAAATACTTATATATATCAATATATTTTGTATCATTTAACGTATAATTCAAAATCCCCTATTAATAAATGGAATAACCCAAAAAAATCGTGTATTTCATTTCTTGCACTCGTGTCACCTTCGGTGACACGCGCGCCTTGCTTCGCCGAGAGACTCGGCGAGTCTCATCTCTCGCCTTCGGCGAAGAGAAGCGCTTCTCATCTCTGCGAGATGAGATCCGGCGACGCAATTCCAGCGACACAAGCAGCGCGAGAAGGCAGTGTTCGAGTGCCTGTTCTTTCGCCGCAGCCTTATGCACAGCAAGGACTTGAAGTTCCATGCGCCACACGCATGGTATCTATCGGTACCGAGAGATCCCAAACACTGCTGGGCGAAGCCCATCTCTGTGCAGGAACAGCAGCTAGTGCCAACGCGCAAATTCAAGTTCATTCTTTCTTATCTCTCGTAAACAATAATGTTAAATCCAATTTTTTAAAACTTTTAGAAAGTAAATTAAAAAATAAGACATTTTATACTTCTCACTTTTCAGAATTGGAAAAAGTAACACTTAATAAGTCGCCGAAGGCGACCTTAGAGATGAGAGATAAGGCGCTTCTCTTCTCTTTCTCTTCGGCACTTTACACTACTCGTAAAAGGGTTCAGCCCTCAACGAATACGGCATCTCTGTTGTCTTCGCGCGTGTTGCCTTGCGCCGAGTATCTCTTCGCCGAAGGCGAAGCAAAGGCAACACAAGTGCTTGGGGTACCAAGCGAAATTCGCGCTACTGGGAGCTCTCGACCTAACACAGGTGGCCCTCTTTTTTTCCCTTATCGTAAATCGTTTTTATGTTATTGGCTTTTACCTTTTGTTGGTTTTGTTTCAAATTTAACCTCTTTAGAGAGCTTTGCATCTCTAGAGTTGCGCTTTCAGCGCAACTCTCAAGCTACCCAAGGTGTTTCTCATATCTTGTGCTGGTACCCGCACACGCGCTTTCATATCTCATCTCTTGCTTCGCCTTCGGCGAAGAGTATCTCTTCGCCGAAGGCGAAGCAAGTGCATGCACCGAGTCTCTCTTCTTCGCCGTGCGCCGAGAGACTCGGCGCACGAGACTCGGCGAGTCTCATCTCTGCGAGAGATCCGGCGACGCAAGCCTTCGGCGATGCAAGTGAAGAAACTAAAGTGCAAGAAGACGCAATCAATCAAACACTTAATTCTTTTAGAGCAAGTCCCCGCTCAACAGAAAATATTAGATTAAGTCATCATAAGTATGTAGCCTCTAAAATAAAAGAAGAAGTAGGTCAAGAAGTGAAAATTTATTGCCAACATTATTTAAATTCATTAAAAACGTATTTAAATAATATTGATATTCTGTGCTCGTCTTCAGCTTACGCTACGCACGGCGCCGAGTCTCTTGGCGCAAGCAAGGACAAACCTTCTGATACTTTTAACTCGTTGTCAACCCAAGTAATTGCACCGAGTCTCTCTTCTTCGCCTTGCTTCGCCTTCGGCGAAGAGAGACGTGCACCGAGTCTCTCTTCTTCGCCTTCGGCGAAGAGAGATCCGGCGACGCAAGGCGCGCGTGTCACCGAAGGTGACACGAGAGACTCGGCGAGTCTCATCTCTGCGAGAGATCCGGCGACGCAAGACAAAGGAGTAAGCACCGTGCTTGGAAAATCTCTTGGTCAGGCTTCGCCAGCATATCTCTCATCTCTCGAGAGACCGCCTTATCTCTCATCTCTCGCGAAGAAAAGTAACCCACTTGCCTTATCTACAGTGCGTGGTGAATATAGCCCTCTTTTTCCAGGAAGTTTTGCCCTTCGTAATGTAACATCCAAAATTGAATGGTCTTTTTTGTGGTATCCTATTCATAGTTTTATGAATCATAATGGAATTTTAGAACATAATGAAACTTTTTTAAAATTAAACACTCGTCTTGATGGCACGCAACCTTGGACTTCAGCTCATCTCTTGTGCTGGTACCCGGACATGTGTCTTGCACCGAATCTCTCTTCTTCTTCGCCGAGAGATCCGGCGAAGAGAGACTCGGCGAAGAGAGATCCGGCAACGCAATTCCAGCGACACAAGCGCTTTCATCTCTCTTGCGCCGAGTCTATCGGCGCAAGCAAAGGTTGGGTACCCCGCGCTTTTAATAAATCAAACAAACCTTTAAAATTTACATTATTTTCAGAAACTTTATATGAATCAGTGATCGCTAGGGTATGTGCGTTGCCTTGTGTCGCCGTAGGTGACACACGTGTCACTTCCATCTCTCTTGCGCCAATAGACTCGGTGCACGACACCGAGAGATGCGATGTATCTCTTGTGTCACCTTCGGTGACACACGCGCCTTATCTCTCGGTCGCCGGATCTCTCGCAGAGATGAGACTCGCCGAGTCTCTCGGCGAAGAAGAGAGACTCGGTGCACGTCTCTCGGCGCAAGCAAGAGATGCTAAGGCGTCGCCGGATCTCTCGGCGCGAGAGATGCAAAGAGAACGTAAGGTGTTGATTGCCTATGGCGATCATTCGCTTACTCCTTCTTATCATTTCCCTTCAAACTCTCCTATTTTCTCTTTCTCAAAAGCTTCCTCTTTATTGGACAATTTTAATCAAAAACTTCAGTTAGGGCAGAGTCGTCCTTTGTTTACCTTTGCGCCGAGAGACTCGGCGCACGTGTTTGAGAAAGGTCTGGCTATGTTTGTGTCTTGCACCGAATCTCTCTTCTTCGCCGAAGGCGAGTCTCATCTCGCAGAGAAAGAGAAGAGAAGCGCTTCTCATCTCCGCGCCGAGTCTCTCGGCGAACTCCGCGAGATGAGATCCGGCGACGCAACTAAAGCGACACAAGGGCTTTCAGCGCAAAGCCTTAGATTAACTAAAATACCTTTAGGGCTTAGCGAAGGTGAGTTGAGCCAAGGTCTCACTTATAATAATTTTATTGAAAAAAAACTTTTAAATCCTCTTATGGGGGTAAGTGCTGTAAGCTTGATTCGTACTGCTAGCGAGTCTCTCGCGTCGCCGCGAGAGACCGCCTTCGGCGAACTCTTCTCTTTCTCTGCGAGAGACTCGCTTGCGCCTTGCACCTTCGGTGCACGTATCTCTTCGCCGAAGGCGAAGCAAGCGAACACAAGTACTCATTCAAAAATTGCAACAGGCACATTTTTGCCTAAACAATTCTTAACTTTTGCTGTTAATAGTTTATTTAATGTACAAAATAATCTATATAAAAGTCCTTTACTTGACTCGCATACGCTTTCAGCGCTCGCCGGATCTCTCGTGTCACCTTCGGTGACACGCGCGCCGAGTCTCTCGGCGCAAGGCGTGGGGATGAGAGAAGGGCTGGGTACCCCCGTGCTTGCGCCGAGAGACTCGGCGCGCGTGTCTTGCACCGAATCTCTCTTCTTCGCCGAAGGCGAAGAGAGATCCGGCGACGCAATTACAGCGACACGAGAGAAGGGAACTCAACGAGAAAATCTAGAAATAAAAAATGACTCAGATAGGTCTAAGATCTCTGAAATAAAAAAGAAAGAAAAATTTTCAAAAAATAAGCTTTATTTTTTATTCTTTAAAGCCTTTAATTCAAATTTAAAAGAGTTCGCTAGATGTGCGCCTTTAACAGCAGAAGGCTATTTACCGCTCGTACCGCAGACGATGGTTGTATATGACAACCGTGTACCACTTAACCCGATTGCATCGCTTCAGCAACGTAAGCTAGATGAAGGCCATCAAAGTGCAACGCAGGTCAAAGGCACAGCACAAGAACTAGTATCACTTTCATCAATTGGCTCGCCGAAGGCGAACCCATCCATCCCTAGTACATCTCAATATGCCGAAACATTTCCAAATAATACTTCTTCAATAAATCGTTTAGTACTGCAAGGACACAGTCTAACTGAGTCCGCTTCGACTACTCTTTTTAATTTTACACATCCTTTTTTAACTTCTTTTCATTTTTCTTTAAATAAAGAAAATCTAACCTATAGAAAGTTGTCATCTCTCGTTGTTTCATCAGAGGCCTTGCGTCTTTCGCGTAGGTCCGAAGCCTTCAACGAAGACAACCTTTCGGGGATGCTTGTATCACTAGGTGCTAGAACAGAAGGTGTTAGGAAGCTTGCGCTTCCTTCGCCGAAGGCTGTGCACCAAAGGTGCAAGCGCAAGCTTCCAGACATTAACACTAGATTAAAAACTTCTTATATTATGCCTGTAAATAATTTCATTTCTAAAAGAGACAACATCTTAAACGAAGTCCCTTATATAGGAGGTTTATCTATTGCTCCTTATTCAAGATCTGAGAGACTTGGAGGATCTTATAGGAAGACAAGTCACTTACAAGAAACTAACAACTTAATAAGTGACTCGAGTAAGGTTCGCATTTTAGACGATTTCTTTTCAGGACACTTACAAAATAATAAACTTAAGAAGAGCGTCTCTCAAAGAGACACTCAAGAAATTGGCTATAAAAGAGACAAGACTATAAAAAATCATTTTTTAAACTATTCAACTTATTTAAAAATTTATGCTTCAAAAGTTAAAGATTTTCTAATTCAATCACATCTTTCAAAAAAGAAAAATTTAGGGGTTTACGTTCGAACGGCTTTGCCATTCTTAACTGGAAACAACTCTAGTATTGTATCTGAAAGTGGGTCTGCCTCATCTCTCAGCGCTTGTGTTACTGAAAGCAGCCTCGGCGCCGAGTCTATCGGCGCACAGGCTGCTTTCAGTAACACAAGCGCTGAGAGACGTGCACCGAAGGTGCAAGGCGCAAGCGACTCGATCGATGTTTTGCGCTTTGCATCTCATCTCTCAGGTACCGACCCAAGAGATACCAAATCTCATAAGAAGTCATTTATCGTTTTATTTCCAACTCAATTTAAAAGAAACATGGTTTTTAAACGTTCAACACATGTTTCCAAAATTGAAAAAATATTAAGAGCTTATTTTTCAATTAAAGGTTCTTTAGATAAAAAATTTATTAACTCAAGAACTCTTGAATACGCGCTGGGTACCCAGCGTAAGCCTTCTTCATCTCATCTCTCGGTGTTGCTAAAAGCAACACTTGCGCCGAGTCTCTCGGCGCACGTGTCTTGCGCCGAGGGAATCGGCGCAAGGAAGGTGACACAAGCGCCTTATCTCTCGGTCGCCGGATCTCTCTTCGCCGAAGGCGAAGAAGAGAGACTCGGTGCACGTCTCTCGCTGACGAGTGCTGCACAAGGCTTTGGCGCTACTCCGAAATCGATCTCGACATATATAATGCCGAGTTCATTATCATTTGCATCTCAGATTTCAAGAGAATCACTTGTTTGCGTCGCCGGATCTCTCGCAGAGATGAGACTCGGCGAGTCTCTCTTTGCCGAAGGCGAAGAAGAAGAGAGACTCGGTGCACCGCCTTCATCTCTTGTGTCACCTTCGGTGACACAAGCACCAAGATACTCTTCGCCGAAGGCGAAGCAAGTGAAGGGCATCTCTCAGTTCGTGCGAAGCAAGCGTAAATCAAGGGAGGGCAGTTCTCTCGTCGCTTTAGACAAGTCTTTAAACACAATTTATTTAAATAAAAGAACTCAAAAACTTTCTCCTAATTTTTTAATTAAAAATCAATCCTTTTCTTCGCCTGTGCACCGAGAGACTCGGTGCAAGGCGAATGAAAATCTATATAAGCAATCAACTCAAGGGTTTATCGTATTAGGCTCTGACAATGTAGAGTCAAAAGCGCTTAAGAAAGTTTCTGAAAGAAACTTTCTAGAGAAAATTTCTAAAGAAATACAATTAAGAAAATACAATAAAAAAAAGCGTCGTATTAAAAAATTAAAAAAAGAAACGCGTCATAGAAAAAAGCGTAAACGTTTTTATCCAAGACCTATATGGATTCGTTATAATATTTATTCCAAATTCTTAAAACATAGATATTTTAAACTTAAAAAAAAGTTTCAAAAGAAACTTTTTTTAAGACAATCTGTTTCTGATGCTTTAAAAACTCACTTTCTCCATGTTGCACCTGATTTAAAAACAGGCCCTTCTCTCGCTCCAGCTTCAGTGAATTTCTGGAAAGATCGCACACAACGTGCACAAGAACTTAGAGATATAAATATGTCCTTTTATGCAAGAGATACAAAAATTTTTTTTAGAGTATCAAATACTGTTATTAATGATTTTAAACGTCTTCTTTGGAAATCTTATTGGCTTCGCTCAAATTTTTATCCTTATTTAAAAAAAATGAAAGAATCTTTAAATGAAATTAAACAATCTACACAATCATGGGAATTGTATTATACTTTAAAATCTTTTATGAACGAATTAGGAGGTTTTACTCAGAGTTCGCCTTCATCTCTCGCGAGGGAAGGAATCAGTAAACAAGCTCACAAAAAGGAATCGATTTCTTCTATAAACTCTACAAAATGGCAAAAAGCTCTTTATTTTTCACAATATAATAGTATAACTTATCAACGTCTTCAACAATTTCTTTCACAAATAAGAGAAAATTTAACTTATATAACTCCAGAACCTGGCTCTCGCTTCGCTTCTCTTTCTCTCGACTATGTGCCTTTCGCCGCAGAGAAAGAGAAGAGTTCGCCGAAGGCGGTCTCTCGCGCCGGATCTCTTGGCGCACGAGATGAGAGAAGCGCCGAGTCTCAAGGTACCCTTCGCACCGTATCTCTCTTCGCCGAAGGCGGTGCACCGAGTCTCTCTTCTTCACCTTCGGCGAAGATAGATCCGGCGACGCAAGCAAGCGGTTCTCATCTCTGTGCACCAAATATCTCTTCTTCGCCGAAGGCGGTCTCTCGAGAGATGAGAGATCCGGCGACGCAAGCAAGTAGTCGAGAGATAAGAAGTGCTGAAGCGCAAGTTAAGAGTTTTGAAACTCCTCTTCTCTCGAGAAATTTAAAAGTACGCACACAAGCTACAAAAAGCTTAAAAATGTCTAAAGATATGGTAACATTACAAAATTTTTCTGAGAGATCTCAAGGAACTTCGGGCTTTGCTGGAGCAATGGCATCGCGTCATCCTGCAACATTTGAAAAAGTTAAATCAAACGCTCCGAGAGAAGCCCCAGATTTTTGGATGAATTTAGGAAAAACAATTGGAAGATTTTCTTTAATGACGCCTTTTTATAGCTTTACATCTTTTGGTTCAAAAGGAAACTTAGGGTCAAAATCTTATCAGGTAGACACTGCTCTTGCCTCTGGCGTACCGTCTTATTTTATGGACAAAGCTTTTTTAAATTTTGCAAGTGATTCTTTCTCTCAGTCGACTTCTTCTGCTTATCTAGGGGTAAGCGATTCTATCGCTGTGGGTACAAGAGATGCCCAATACAAGTACAATAAAAAAAATTTATATCTTGAACCGTTTATTCGTATGTGTTGGGCTTTTTCGAAAACTTTTTCTAGCTCAATGACAGAATATAATAAACGTGCGGAAGTATGGGGTAATGAAAGAAACCGTACACAAACAAAAAATAATAAAACAAAAAAATTCCTTAAAAATTTCTCTAAAAAATGGCATACGTTCTTAAATGAACAGTATGAACTTTGCCAATTAGATTGTTTACAAGTAAAGGGAAGAGGACTAGAAATAAACCGTCTAACTAGAGATGGTATACGCTTGGGGATTCCTGCGCAAGACCAAGGTGCCTTATCTCTCATCTCTCGCGAGGGTACCGAAGGGCATCTTTCGAGAGAATCGCCGCAGGCGACACCAGCACGCGCTGTAGGCGAGCAGAGATATAAAATTATTTTTAATAAAACTCGTCAAAAAGAAGAAAAATTACAATTTTATATAGGGAGTGCTGGATTAGATAAAGTCTGGGGTAACCAGGACTCGCCGAGAGACGTGCACCGAGTCTCTCTTCGCCGAAGGCGGTGCACCGAGTCTCTCGGTGCAAGCAAGGCGCGTGATGTTGAAAGTACCAAAGGTACCGTAGGACAAGCGACACGAGCACAGGGGTTGTTTAACTACTCCTTATCTCGCGCAAGTTTTGCCGTAGGTGGTGGAGAGAAATCTATTGATGTTCACAGTCTACATAAATTAAAAAAACAAATTCAAAAAAGTATCTATACGTGTGTCTTGCACCGAAGGTGCAATTCCAGCAACACAAGCGCCTTGCACCGAGTCTCTCGGTGCACGTCTCTCTTCGCCGAAGGCGAAGCAAGTGCTAAGGTAGGTGCATTACAAAGAGATGCACGGGGTACCCTTGGAATCTCTCTCTTCGCCGAAGGCGAACTGAAAGCGCTCGCCTTCGGCGAAGAGGTGCGCTCATACACAAAATCTATTCTAAATAAACAGGAATTTTTAAAATATAATAACTTAACAAAAAAATCTGCTTATTGGTGGTCTCTTTGTGAAGGAAAAGGTTCAACGCTAGATTTTGGTTTTAAGCATCAATTGCATAAAAAATTAAAAAATCGTGAAGCTTTTCTTTTGGATCAAGAAGAGGGCATGATTTCGCTTGGTCAGATATCTGCACCAAGAGAAGGGCTTGCGAGAGACTCGCTTCTCTTTCTCTCGAGAGAATCGCCGCAGGCGACACCAGCATTCGCTGCTGGGTACCCCAGCACGCTTGAAACAGATAAAACAATAATTAGTGTTTTTCTTTTTCATTTTTGTAGTTTTATTTCTTTAATTAGTTTCGCCCAAATACGTACTCTCTTAAAATTTTATTACTTAGGATTTAGTAAATTATTTGATTTTTCAAGCTTTTTAATACGTTTTTCTTTTTTTGGTGTTCAGGCCTTACAAGCTCACCTTATCTCTTTAACCTACAGCGAGAGACTCGCTCTATTTAACAACAGACGCCGAGATATAGAAAATAAGGGTTCACGTCAACGAATTAGTAGGCCCTCTCTTGTCTTCGCTTCTCTTTCTCTCGGCGCCGAGTCTCATCTCATCTCTCGCGGCGCATCTCTCGGTATTAAGGTACCGAAGGTACCTTTAACTGAAAGCAACACTTGCATCTCTCGCGAGTCTCTCGTGTCACCTTCGGTGACACGCGCGCCTTGCACCGAGAGACTCGGTGCACGTCTCTCTTCGCCGAAGGCGAAGCAAGGCGCACGTGTCACCGAAGGTGACATGCAGAGCGCATGGCAAAAATCTTCGACTGGCGCTCTGCGCATGGCGAGGTTATCTATGACAACACAAGGTCCATTTTCAAGATATTTACGAGATAAGTCTAAAATAGTATTAAGAAGACAAAGCCCTCAAGCTCTTCACTGGACAAGAATGGTAGATGCTATCGAGTCTTTGTCTTCACGCGTTGCTTCTTTAGGTAGCTCTCCAAGAGCGTCTGCACCTGTCTTAGCTAATTATCACGCGAGAGATGAGAAAGAGAAGAGAAACAGGGAGAGATGCCAAGCTTCTCAACAAAACTTCTATTATTATAAAAAATCTCTGAAAGAGATTTTTTTAAGAAAAATGTTTAAAAAAGGTTTAGGTGCAAATACTAATGATTATGCCTTTCTAGGCTATTCGCCGATAGATACGGCGAGAGATTCGAATGGATACCTGTCAACGCTTGCGCCTACAGCACTAGGGCAAGAGCAGCGTATCTCTCGCTTGTGTCGCTTTCATTGCTTCGCCTTCGGCGAAGAGAGACTCGGCGCAAGACACGTGCGCCGAGAGACTTGGCGCCGAGAGAAAGAGAAGAGTTCGCCGAAGGCGAGCCCTTCTCTTTCTCTCACACAAGTGCTTGGGCATCTCTCGAGAGAATCGCCGCAGGCGACACCAGCACAAAGAATAGATATATCTCGTCAGAATTTAAAAGAATCATTAGATTTCCCTTTAACAACAAGAGACTCAGAGTTAAAAACTTTAACTTTATTTTTTCTTTTAAAAAACCTTCATTTTCTTTTTTATTGTTTTTATTACATTTCTTTTGGAATAACAAAAAATTTCATTTCAATATTAAAAGAAACTACAGGATTTGTTTTTGGGTTATTACCACGTTCTCTTTACACATTTTTTGAAAAACCTGGGGAACTTATAGTTGATTGGATAGCTTATAGTTTTTTAGTTGAATGGGCTGCAGATTTAACAAATCTTATTCCTGAAAATGTCGACGTACTTTTTGCTACTTCATCTTTTAAAATGTTACGATTTTTAAATTCTGTAAGTTTTTTAACTAATCTAGCTACTCTTTTTTCATTTTCGCATTCTTATCAAATTCAAAGTAAATTTCTTCTTTCTGGTTCTGTGTTAGAAAGTTTCTCGTTTTTAAATATAGGAAGCCTTTTTCTTCAACGTCGTCTTTATCATCTTTATGAAATTTTTATTATGCAGTTTTTCCAACCTGATATGGATATAATTATTCGTCATAAAAAAGGCCTAATTTTTTGGGATATTTGGGGAGACTTTTTAATGCAAGTTGCCGAAAATTCAAATATTAATATTTCAGAATTAACTTCATTAAAAGAAGAACAATTTAAACTATTAGAAAGTGGGGCGGAAGCTTTATTTGAGCCTAAATCTATACTAGCTCCTATTTCCAACAAATCGAGAATGTGGGAAACATCTTTTGGAAATCAGGTAAAAGATACAGCTAGATCTCTCGATAAAAACGGTTTAAGAAACTTTCTTCCAGAAAGTTTCTTAAAGCAGATAAGTCAAAGATCTATTCAAAGCAGAGAAAAAAATGAAAGCTTAAAAGTTAAAAAACAATTAGCCCATAAAAACTTAAAAGCTTCTTCTCATCTCTCGTTGTCAAAAACAACGAGAGATGCGATGTTAGGTAGAACGCAGGTTCTGGCTAGCCCAGGACTTGCTTCGCTTTCACAAGGCCTACGTGGAACGCCGAGAGATGGGCAGACTTCATCTCTTTTTGCTTTTGGAGAAGTTGGCCAATTTCTAAGCTATCAAGGAAAAGATACTGAACTTTTCATTGATCTTTATCCACCAAAATCTTTTACTAGGCTTAATTTCTTAAAAAATAATGAATCTCTTCAACCTACTGTTGGTTCATTGGTTTGTCAAATTCATGCAGGTCTTTTATTAAAACAAGTTTCAAAGAATGTTTTAGTTGTAAGTGCGGTTCTCTCGCACCAGCCTTCATCTCTCTCGCACTTTCAGTGTGAGAGAAGCGGAAGAGACTCAAGAAATTCAAATAAAAGCACAGAACATGGTTTATCTCTTGCGAAAACTTTATTAATTCAAGCAATAGCTGGAGAAACAGAATTAAAAATAATTACAGATAATGCTTATAGATATTCTCTTGTTTATCGAGGGGTTGCTGTTGGAATTAAATTGTTAAAAGAAGTTTTTGATTCTTTAGCATTACATACTCCTTGTTTATTTTTAATGGAAGATATTCATGCTATTGGTTCTCGACGTCCTTTGTTAATTTCAGATGATGATACTCTTAAAGCTACTGAAGGGTCTATAACTGGTTCACAACGTGAAGAAATTCATGAAAAAAATCAAGTTTTATATCAATTAAGTAAACATATGATTACACATTATAAAAAACCATACAAAGGGGATTTTTCTCTTCTAATTCCAACTAATCATTTTTGTTTTGATATTTTAAGATCGAATGTTTTTAGTTCTGCGAGAGACTCGCTAGATAGCTCTTCAGCCTATATCGATACTAAAGATAAAGGGTCTTACAACCAATTATCCGTGCAAGAGCAAGGTGCTCGATTTGGTGCAAGCGCCGAGTCTCATCTCATCTCTCGCGGCGCATCTCTCGAGAGAAGACATTCTTTTGCAACTGTAAATGGTTTTCAAAATAAAACAGTGTTGCCTATTATTTCGTCTCAAAAAATGAATAATCAAGCTTCTTCTCTTTCTCCTAGAGGTAGTGAAGACCGAGATTCTGATAAACAAGGGCTTCTCTCGGGCAAAAAAGAAGTGCATTCACGTTTACTTATGAAATCTTCTGAACTTTTAGCACCTCCTGCTACGTCTCCTTTTAGTGTTTTAACCTTAAAAGAAGAAAAAAAATTTCAAACGCTTAAAGATGTCATTGAAATGCCTTGGTCAAGTTTACCTGGGGAACAATTGGCCCAGGTATTAAAATCTTCCTATTCTATTCGTGTTAAAGTTGCATTATTAGCTGATGCGGCAATGTCATCATTATCTGTAAAATTAGATATGATTACAGATTTATTAGTTATTATTGATAGCGTTAAAGGAAATCGAGGCTTTGTTGTTTTTGCTACTACTCATATTCCATTTGTTTTAGATCCTGCTTTACGTCGACCTGGTCGATTAGATGAAACTATTATACTTGATACTACAAGATTGCCTTCTATAACATTTTCACCATTGGCTAAACAGGTTGCCGGCACCCTTTCAAAAGAAGCGCATCTCTTCTCTTCGCCGAAGGCGAACTCTGCATCTCTCGCGCCAAGTCTCTCGGCGCAAGCCTGGGGTACCCAAGGCAAGACAGGGGAAATCCTCGCACCAAGAGATACAGTGGGAGTACCAAAAGAAGCGCTTCTCGCAGAGATGAGACTCGCCGAGAGATCCGGCGAGGCAAACGTAAGAAATGTTGACAATATACACAATTTTCGTTGGGAAATTTTAAATTCGTATTTTAAAGTTTTTAAAGGCTGTTTCTGCGCTTCTGGGTCCCCAAGCAAGCCTTCTCCTTCTTTTGAATCCTCTTTACATTCTTTATCTTTTCTTATGATGACTTCTCCTAAAGTTGAATTGGCTGGATTCGCTCGCACGGGGGTACACAGTAATGCAGCTCGCCTTGCTTCGTTTGCACAAGAAGGTGTTCTCGAGAGACCGCCTTGCGATGTAAGTGCTTGTGCAAGCGAAAGCAGCCCACGTGTCGCCGCAGGCGACACAAAGGTTGTGCAAGCTGCACTTAAGAAGTCGCTTTCAGCGATCCTAGAGAAATCTTCTCTATTTAATATTAAAAGATTAGCTATTTGCAAGTCACATTCAAGAAAACTTCTTTCACTAGTTTATTTTAGAGCAAGTAATCTTTTTTATAATAATTTTATTGCCTATGCTCCTGTCACCTTCATCTCTCGCGAAGGGCTTCTCATCTCTGCGCCGAGTCTCTCGGCGAACTCTGCGGGGTTACTTCGCTACCCTTCGCTAGGGTACCTTGAGAGTTGTGCATCTCTCGGCGCTTGTGGCACCGAAGGTGACACACGTGTTGCTTTCAGCAACACTTGCGCCGGATCTATCGGCGCACGAGATGAAAGCGCAACTCTAGCACAAGCTCTGTTGCCATCAGTTTGCAACAATACCCAACCTTCGGAAGCTTTTTTAAGTTTTTATAGTGTTTCTGCTATGTCTTCACCGCTCGCGTTCTCTCGCGCTAAAAACGCTAGAGTTGCGATTGCGCCGAGAGATGCGCAACTCTTAGGGTCCCCTAGCGGTGCACCACTGTTGTCTACGACGAGAGATTCACAAGAAGGTGTTAGGAAGCTTGCGCTTCCTTCGCCAAAGGCGACGTGCAAGCTTCCTAGGGGACCAGGTGCGTCGCCGAAAGCGAGTCTCTCGCCGAAGGCGAACTCTGCATCTCTCGCAACACCTATTTTAAATAATGTTATTAAAAGTTATATAAATTATTTAATTTCTGGGAAATTTGGAGAAATGTTTTTTATTCATGATGAAACAATAAAATCTAACATTTTGTTATCTTATAACGCTAAAAACAGTGAATCATATTTTAGTATCCCTTTATTTCATTTACTAGCTGTTGTGAAAAATATTCCTTTTAGTCAAAACAGTCTAAATCATGGGGGACCGAGCTATCTTACTAAGGATTCACAAGTTGGGCAATTGTCTTCAGACAACAGCCAGAGATACGCAGCACTTCTCTCGCCGAAGGCGAACTCTGCGCCGAGTCTTTCGGCGAACTCTGCGCCGAGTCTCTCGGCGAACTCTGTGCCGAGTCTCTCGGCGAACTCTGCGGACGTGTCACTTTCATCTCCTTTATCTCGCAAAAAACAATTAATGATTAATAAAGTACCAAAATTATCAATAGTTTCAAGCACTAGATTAGTACTTTGTACACAACTTACATCTTTAATTTTATCTTTCATTCAAAAACGTTATATTTATTATCAAAACTTAATTGTTCCAGAATTCTTATATTTTGTAAATAAATCTTCGTTTTTTGAACCTTTATCTCCACCTACTTCAAATATTTTGTTACCAGCACGTCGTTATGAAAATTATCGACGCAGTTTTGCTTATTATTACCTTTCTTTACCTTTTATGAAACGCACTGTTCAAATTAATAACAATATAATTGACAAAATAAACCTACACCAACAACAGAGATTAGTAAAACGTCTTTATCATTCTCCTGTTAAAGAAACATTTAAGTCAGAATTTTCACATTATATTTCAACAAATCAAAATGCTAATGTGAATCGCGAGAGATCCGAAGCTACCAACGGTAAAAGTGAAGCGCAGAATTTGACAAATTTTTCGAATGCTACTTTAATGATTGGTTCATTATCAGCTTCTTTAAACTTTAATAATAATACAAATAAAGTTTTCCGTCATCGTATTTTATTACGTCATCGAAACTATTTAACAAATCAGTGGTGGAATGGGCAACTCCCTGAACATAATGCTGAAACTACTTTTTTAAGTGATATTGATTGGCGTTATACATTTATGGAATCTGTAGGAGATCTTTTATTAGATTTTCCTGATGCTGAGCAACACTATAATCCTCAAAATCGCCGTTGGCTATTAACAAAAGGGTCATTTAATTTTTGGTTTGATTTTGAAAAATGTATTTATTCAGAATTTTATTCTCATTTGATTTTTGATTGTTTTTTAAATCTTTTCCATCTTTATGAAAAACATCGTGATATTTTAGATTATTATGCTTTTTATGTGTTAAATAAAGGGCAAGATAACAAAGCTATAAGTTTTAAAAATCAACAAATGGTTGCCACAGGTGAAGAAATTGAAAGAATTTCTCTTTCTTTACGTTTTAACTCTTTTCTTTAAGAATGCGACTTCTTATCTCTCGTTTATTTTAGAGTTACAACTCTAAAATAAACGAGAGATAAGAAGTTGGCACCAAAGAATTGTGCATCTCTTCTCTTTATCTTCTTCGCCTCGAGAGATGCGAAGAGAGATGCGCTTCTCTTCTCTTTCGCCGAAGGCGAACTCTTTCGCCGAAGGCGCTCTCGAGAGAAGAGGCGGTCTCTCGGCGAGGGGAAACACTTTCCTTGTGCGGGGCATCTCTCGTGATGGGCTTGCGGCACGTGCTGAGTTATCTATGATAACTCAGCACGTGCCGCAAGCCCATCACGAGAGATGCCCCGCACAAGGATGTCGCTTTTAGCGACCCAAATAATTTTTTTATATGTTACTTTTTTAGTTATTTAGTTAAGAAAGTCTTTAAATATGATCTAGAATGTTTCTCTATGATGTATTTTACACTACAGTTGAGGTTGAGTCCGACAATTTCTTCACAAGAACCCTAAAAATTTTTTAGAGGCTTTAAAAAAACAAAATTTTATTTACTTCAGTTTTTTAATATAATAAAAAATGTTATTATTAATCTAGTTCATAATTTTTCTTTATATTAACATTAATATGTTAAGCTAATCATAAATGCCTTGCTCACTTCGGCGAAGGCGAGCGCTTGCACTTCGCCGAAGGCGATGAGAACGCCTTCGGCGAAAGAGTTCGCCGAAGGCGAAAGAGAAGAGTTCTCTCGCGCCGAATCTCTCGACGAGAAAAAGCGCATCTCTTCTCTTTCGCCGAAGGCGAAGAGACCGCCTTCGCTTCGCTCCTCTTCGCCTTCGGCGAGCGAAGGCGATAACTCTTCTCATCGCCGAAGGCGAACTCTTCTCTCGCAGCTTTATTTAGTAGCGCTTTTTTTTTATTTCTGAATATTTTTAACTCTAGAATAAACTTTAGTCAGTTGTTCTTGCGCTTCTCTTCGCCGAAGGCGAACTCTGCGCACCGAATCTCGTGCGCCTTCTTGCGCCGAAGGCGTGCACCGAATCTCTCGTGTCACCGAGAGATAAGGTGACACGCGCGCCTTGCGTGTCACTCGCCTGTGCACCTTCGGTGCAAGGCGAAGAGAAAGAGATGAGAAGCGCCGAGAGACTCGGCGCATCTCTTCGCCGAAGGCGAGAGAACTCATCTCTTCGCCGAAGGCGAGAGATTCGGTGACAAGAGAGAAGCGCCGAGAGACTCGGCGCATCTCTTCGCCGAAGGCGAGAGAACTCATCTCTTCGCCGAAGGCGAGAGATTCGGTGACAAGAGAGAAGCGCCGAGAGACTCGGCGCTCGCCTTC
>Ga0209373_10002090_pt1 | contig 20957 bp, 16 predicted proteins | sample Higcelweek5metaG_FD_187173 | JGI IMG/M metagenome (GOLD analysis project Ga0209373, IMG submission 187173) | Freshwater pond sediment microbial communities from the University of Edinburgh, under environmental carbon perturbations - High... | ecosystem: Environmental > Aquatic > Freshwater >... | reverse complement strand
AGTGTTACATTTTTTGTGAGTACTTTTTGGTTTCATGCCTGATCTCTTACCGTGAAGGTTAGTGTTGATCATCCTGCATTAGGCGTAAACCAACTAAATTCAATTTGCCCTGGACTTATAAGTCAATTAGATCAAACAAATGTTCACGGTGTATATGTTAATGTTCATCAATTGTCACTTGTTATAGACACTAATTCATAAATATCTTCTCAAGTAAAATTCATAACTAATCATGTATAATTAGTAGATCTAATATCTGGAGTTACAGTAAAATTACCTATTGTAATAACATTACTAGTATCTATATTAACTGCTAACGTAGTTGCTGGTCAAGTTCAAGCTCAATTCTTAGCTCTGACTTTGATTGATTTTGCTCAATCTGTAAGTGCAGAAGGAATTGTATATGTTAATACATTTCATACATCAATATAGCTTGTTCCTCCATCAGATGAGAATTCATAACTCGTAGCTCAAGCGACAGTTGCCCAGGTGAATGTTGGGGTTGTATTACTTGTATATAAGTCAGAGCTACTAATTCAAGAATCTGTTGTAAGAGCGAAACTTCATGGAACACTAGTAGGTGCAGACAATGGATCATTTGGTAGAGATATAATCTTAGTTAATGAAAATGCGTTACCTGCCCTATCTGTTCATGTAATTGTGAATTGTGTTCATATAGCATTTGGAGATGTCCAATCAAATACAACATTTCAAGCTCAATTAATAGAGATATTTGATATTGCTCATCAATTACTAGAGGTAATTCAAGTTATATTTCATCAAGTTAGATTTTCTGAGAAATTAAGTACTAATCAAGAATATGTTGTAGATTTAGTGTCTGGCGTAGTTCAGACAAATGATGGAGTTCAACTTGGTACCACAGTATCAAGAGTGATAGATCTTGTTCATCAAGTTGATTGAACATTTCATGCTGCATCTTTAGCATATACATATACATTCTTAGTACCATCTCAAGCACTGAGTGTGAATGTAGTTGGAGCCGAGACAGTCCATCAAGCATCTCATGCTGCAGGAGCAGAAGAAGACTCTGAAACGTACCATCAAGCAACATCAGCATTAGCTGTTATACTAAGGTTGATTGCGTTTGTTTTAGTATAATTTCATTCTGTGATTGCAAATACTGGTGTTGTAGGAGGAGTAACATCAGGTAATGACGCATCATTAGGTAGTGTTACATTTTTTGTGAGTATTTTTTGATTTCAGGCTTGGTCTCTTACTGTGAAAGTTAGAGTTGATCATGCTACATTAGGGGTAAACCAATCAAATCTAACTTGTCACGTATTTGGAAGAGATATATTAGATATAGTTCAACCAGTACTACTAGTAATAGATACTATTTGATAAATTGCCTCTAAAGTAAAATTCATTAATAATCAAGAATATGCAGTCGATTTAGTATCTGGTGCAGATACAAAACTTCAAGCCTCTGCAATATTATTCGTGTCAATATTGATAGAAAGAGTATTCGCGGGTCATACTCCAAAAGCATTCTTAGCTCTGACTTTGATTGATTTTGCTCAATCTGTAAGTGCAGAAGGAATTGTATATGTTAATACATTTCATACATCAATATAGCTTGTTCCTCCATCAGATGAGAATTCATAACTCGTAGCTCAAGCGACAGTTGCCCAGGTGAATGTTGGTGTATTACTACTAGTGTACATATCTGTACTACTCATTCAAGTATCAGAAGCAGCAGACATAGCAAAACTTCAAGGAGTTGAGCTAGGTACTCATCAAGATAATAAAGCTTCTGCTTCTGCGTTAGTAAGAGTTCATGCTTGTAATTTTGCTATATCAGAAGCTCAATAAGATCATGCTTCAACTCAATTCATAACTAGATACGAATATTGTCAGCTTATGAATCTATTAACAAGAGCTGGTGTGAAATCTCATCTATTAAATACCATATCCGCAGCAGTTGCGATAGTAAGTTGTCATGCAAGTATTGAGGCAAGAATAACACTATTAATTCTATTATTAACCATCTCTATAGACAGATCAGATGGCATTCTAGATATTTGTTTATTAGTAGTGAAATGAATTGATCATTTTACAATAGCAAGATTCAAATTGAAGAATGTTCATCAAGTTTCTGGAAAATTAAGATTAATATTCACAGCTCAGGTTCTCCTATGTAATTCTTTGATTTGTTCAAGTGTAATATGTATAGTAGTATTAGAAATAGCCTTAAATAAGTCCGCAACTCACGAAGGATTTGATATTGAAGCGTTTGATCAAGTGATAAGCGTAGTTGAACTTGTTGCAATATTAAGACTTCAATCTGCATTTTCTGATACTCATGTTCATTTGTCGTATTTCCAGATACTCACCGCATCAGTATGTCATCTACCATATATATTCTCACCATGCATTTGAGTTTGTAGATCAGCAAGTGTAACTCATTTTTTTGCTTGATTAATTTTATTAAATTCTTCTACTGGTAATTCAAGACGATTTTTATAATTAGCAGGTAACATTCAGATATTAAATCTTACTCTTGATTGATAATCAATCATAAGCAACACAAGTACTAATCACTCTTGTGTAGTAAGCCTAGAAGTTATATTTGGTACTCACATTTTATCACCAATAATTTCCACTGATCTTAAGAAAATCTTCTTTTCCATCAATTCACTTGCACTTTTTCATTTCATAGTATCTGCAAGCATTACTATATTTGACTTATTTAATGGACGACCTCTTAGAGCTATTAGTTTATCCATCATTTCTTTTGATTTTTCTGCAAAAGTAGGTTCAAATAATGGATCAAATGTATCTTTGTCACTTCATATTATCCGATTAAATCAAGCATATGCGGTCGTATCTGATGGTCTATTGGTACCCACATGTTGTGTACGTCAAATTTTTCATTCAACAGAAACTCATTTCCCTATCATTACTTCTGTACCAATTCAGACTTCTTTCATCGTACCAGATGCTTTTGCTCATGGAGTAATTCTAACTTTATCACCCTCTGGCTGCCAAGTAAGAGATAACTCTCATGTTGGTCAGATTTTAGTATTATCTTGAGTCTGTATGTCATCTCATAAAACATTTTTTCATAATTTGTTATATACTATCCTCTCAATTCATCATCCTATAGATAATTTTAGACGTTTATTTAATTCAAAATCAAATTTTGCTTTTGCCTCATCTCTAGTCACTCATTGGAAATAACCATAGTATTCTATATATTGCTTGAATGCTGGATCATTAATTAATTGAGATCCAAGAAGTCAGAATTGATGATTATCAGATTTTGAATGAACAATAGAAAAAGACATCTCTCTTAGGAAATTATCCATCTTATGTACAACTTCTGCGGCACTACTAAACTGATGTCACAAAAATGATTTTGTTCAAAATTGACCTAGACTAACATTTTCTAGTTTTCTAAGATCTTGTACGCTTAGTTTTAAGATAGTCTTTCATTGTGCATCAAGAGATATGGCAGTTCATCAAACAAGTTTTTGAAAATCTCAACCAAATGTTCTTTCACATTCTAACCATATTCAATGATTACGTTCTGCAATTTCAATTAATTTTTTGAAATGTGCTTTAATAGAAAGCTCTCATTTTTCATATATTTTTCTCATTCATAATCATACGCCAGCTTCATAACTAGATCAATCAGTTAATCTAAAGTCAGCTTTAATATTTCATATATCAAAACCTCATTTATTCTTTTCTTCAATTCATTTCTTTAGTTTCTCTTGATCTTCTCTGGGTAAACTATAAGTTGACTCATTTTTATTAATTGCTTTTGTTGATCAAACATTTGTAGTAAGTGTGAATTTACTTTCTCAAGTTCAAAGTGTAATATTTCAACTCTTATCTAATATTCATCAAAACTGCATCAATAGAGCATTTTTTTCTGACTCTGTAATTTTATTAGGATTTTTGATAGCCAATTTATTTGTTCTTTTATCAACAATATTTCAGTTATCAACTTTATAATTTGATAATGCCTCAGTCATTGCTGACTCTTCTTTGATTGCTATAGCAAGAGGTTCTGGCATTTTTTCGGCATTAGCATTAACATCAAAGTTATTATATGCTTTAGCGAGTTTTGCACGATCTCTTTTGGCAATTTCATCATTTTGAGAATCATTTGTTTCTCAAGTTGATAAAATCTCATTAGATTTTATATTTTTTCAGTCTTTTATTAATTCGTCCATATATTTATAATAAATAATATTGAATGACTTGTTATTGTTTTTGCCTATTTGTAAGCAAATCATAACTAATTCCCTATTATCTTATCATAATTTTTCATAAAATGCAACAATTGCAAAGTTTTTTAATTAATAAAAAACAGAGAAATGGAAATTTCTCTGTTTTTGTTACATTTAATCTTGTTTAATTCTTATAAATCTTAACATAATCAATAATATCATTCCACTGATTCTGTCCGCTCGGATCAGAACCTATGAAGATTTTTTGTGGGGTGATAAAATTTGATTTATTGTATCAAGAATCAATTGTAAAAAATCATTTATAATCTGGATCAAATATAGAAACAATATGAGGAATAACATCTTGTCATTTATTGTCTTGTATACTTATTTTTAGATTAGAATTAAGGTAAGGGTACGGTCAATATGCTAAAAGTCCAGTACTAGTATTAGGCATAACATTTGGCCAATAATGTATATACTTGATTTTAACAGTATAAAATGAATTATTATCCAACTGCATTGTAGCTCCTGTTTTGAAAGAATAAACTCAGTTATTTGTTAATGGATAACTTCAAAGTTGTGATTTGCCAAACATATTTCCAAAGTATAAATATCCTCAAGTGCTAATTGGATTTGGAATACTAAACAATATTCCCGTTCCTGTTGTTCTCTTGAGTGCGGCTCATCTTACACTCATTTCTATAGTATATGGTCAATTAAGTTGAAGTGGAGAAATATCATAATTGAGATAATCTGGATCAGTTCCATTATCAAGATCAACTGTTGTTTTTTTATCAAGAAAAATTCATCAATTATTAAATACTCCATCATAAGGCAGTGTAAAATAAGAAAAATTTGTATTAAAACTTAAAAATCATCATGTATTATTTAATAAGAAATTATTTGTTATATATGTATTCTTAAATATTGAATTATCATATTCTGGAACTCTACTCATTAAACCATACCAACTAGTATTTCTAAGAATATTCCATGCATCAACTTTATTAAGAATATTATCTAAATTATATACTCACGTACTTACTACACTATCAGAATGAGTTGGTAATACTTTATCTCATGTTATACTCATAAATATATCTCATGGCTTATTATAGCCTGCATAAGCTACCAATCATGATTGTTCACATTGATTGGTAATAGATGAAAATTCTTTTCATTCTGGACATCATTCTGCTTGCTGTTTATGGATTTCTGCTTTTTGCAAAGATTCCTCTGATACTGCAACTGGTTTATCATCAAATCATATAGTCTTCCAAGAAGAACATTTATCTTCATTAGCATTAACCATAAATAAATCAGTATTATTGTCACAAATACGAAATGATAGTGCATTTATTCAATCAAGTCCGCTAAGTTGTAATACCGCAGTATATAAGGATGCGCTATTTATAATTCAATTAATATTTCTGGTCGAATCAGAATCAGTAGTTCATCAAGTAAAATATTTTATTTCATAATAATTAGCTCAATTATTACTAATCTTAAGTGCACCAGTACTTACAGTTCTCTCAAATGAAAAAATCTTAGGAATATAACTAGAATTAATTCTTGCTTGTGGTTGCATAATTTGGTCAACTGTTGAAGTAGAGCTATTACTAAGACCGGTTCATGAAGAAGCTGTGCTTATATAGTTAGATCCTTCATATCAAGTATATGTTAACGAAACTGGTACACTTCACAATGGAACTTCCATTATTGGTCATCACAATATATCATCTATTCTTATACTTCAAGTATTATTAATTACTGACGGAAAAGTATTTTGTAGTTCTCAAATTCAATCCTTACTATAAATCTGTAATTTTCATTCTATAAGACTAATGGAACCTCATCAATTACCGTCATTAGTCATACCAAAAACTGTTCATCTTACTGAGGCTGCGGCGTTGTCTGTCTCTAGTGAGAATTCTGATCATTGATCTAGTTGTGGAGCTTTTACCCATACTTCTCATAATGAAAGTTTAAGACTTATCTGAGTAAGTAAATTATCATCCTTCTTATATTTGAGATTTTTAAAGTCTAAAATACTTGCTCTAGCCATACTTCATAATCTAAGCTCACTTCCATCAGATAAATTAATAGTTGCAATTGCTCAGGTATCAGCCTTAACTTGGAATCATTGCTCCAACTCAGTACCTACATCAACTACTTTTGAATCTTTAATTACTTGAACTCATCAAGAATACGAGATGACATTACCAGTGAGTTTGAGCTCGTTTGGATTATATGGGAGATATTTCGCATTATTATTGATTACGAAATTTGGTCAATTATACTCCCTAACTATTCCAGCAAGATTATTGTCAGAATAAGTTCATTTGACATAACCATAGAAAGTTCATTGTTGATCAAGTGAGGTTGCGAATTGGAATGAGGGTTTATTATCTAATGTTCTCGCATATGCATAATAATACTTGGTTGTAGGATCTTTCTGAGTTACTAACATGAATTCCTTACCAAAAATCTCACTAGTAATGAATCAACTTACTCAATAAGCTCAGTTTGCTGAGTGAGTATAGACTCAATATTCATCAAAATATTGTTTATTTCAGGCTGGAAGCGGATATTTTTTGTTGGCCTCATAATAAGACTGCATTGTATTATTGAGTAGATCAATATCGGAAGCACGAACAGTATTGTATTGAGTTAGCTTGTAGTTATTCGCATAAGTGAACCCAAGAATAGAGATTACTGCAATAATAGTAATTGTTGTAATAATCTCAACTATAGTAAATCAGACGAAAATTTTAGTTTTTAGATTTTTGATTGAAGAGGTTTTCATATATATAATTTTTATGAAAATATATTTTAATTTTTATAGTGCAACGCGATAATTGTATTACAATTATTAAAAAGTGTCAAATTTAATTATTTTTAATTTTTTCTGAAATTTTGATTTTATCTTTAAGGAAAATATTTCATTTCTGATTAAGTATATTGAGAACCAATTTATCATTATAACTAAGTCTATATTGAAAATCATCTTCACTCATAACTGCATATTTGATTTTTCTTCCAAAAAAAGTACGAGATAAAAAATCATTGAATTCTATCTTATCAATCTCACCTATTACGAAAATATCAACTATGTTATTAGTAGTCTTTTGTAAGTCAGAAATATTCTCAGCGACAGTAATAAGATCAATATTCTTCCTTCATTTGAAGAATTTATTAAGTTCTTCTATAACATTATAATTCTTAAGAAAAATATCAACTAATTCTTGAAAAATTACTGAGCTCTTATTTAGAAAGTAGAATTTTTTCTTGTTTTCTTCTTTTGATTTAAGGATTTTGAGATCTTCTAGATTCATTAATTCTCTTCTTACTGAGTTAATTTGTTCATCTATATCTCTGCATAATTCACGAATAAAAAAACCCGCGTTGTCATCGCGTATTTTATATTCTAGAACGAATTTTTCTAAAATTTTTGCTCTACAATTAGATCAGAATAGTTTTGCAAGATTCATTAATGTTTTTGTTAAACTCTCTTTGTATAGTATTTATTTTTTGATATTTTGCAAATTTTTCGCTATATTTGGGGATTATATTGTACAAATTATTTAATATACCAAAAATAACTCAAAATACTTTTGCTTTTTTGAAAAAATCAATAAAATATTTGCGCCCAACTTTGGGAGTACTCGTAAAAAGTACGTTAACACCAATTTATTTTTATAAAAACTATATTATGCAAAAAAGAGGCAAGAAATATAAACAGGCTATTACTCTTATTGAAAAAGAGAAAGCCTATACTGTTGAAGAAGCAGTAGAACTACTTGAGAGAACTAATACTGTAAAATTTGATCCTACAGTAGAAATTCATTTCAATCTTGATATTGATCCAAAACACTCTGACCAAATGGTTCGTTCTGTTATTACTCTTCCAAATGGAACTGGTAAAACTGTAAGAATCTGAGCTTTTGATGATAGTGGTAATGACAAGGAATTAATCGCGGCAGGAGCAACTGTTGCTTGATGAGATGATCTTATTGATACTGTAATGCAAGGTAAAATCGAATTTGATATTGCTATTGCAACTCCAGCAATGATGAGAAAAATGTGAAAATTAGCTAGAATACTTGGTCCAAAAGGTCTTATGCCAAATCCAAAATCTGGAACTGTTGGAGACGACCTTACTGCAATAATCAAAGAATTAGCTGCAGGTAAATTCGAATTCAAAAATGACAAACAAGGTAATGTTCATTCTATAGTTGGTAAGTTATCTTTTGGTTCTGCAAAAATCAAAGAAAATATTGATTTTTTCATTAAAACTCTAAAAGATGCTAAACCAGTATGAGTAAAATGAACATATATTCTAAGTGTATTCGTTTGTAATGCCATGTGACCTGGAATTAAATTAAATGTAAAATAAATAATTCTTAAAAATTACGTAAAAACCTCTACCGATAAGTTGGTAGAGGTTTTTTATTGTAGTTCTATTCATTACCGTCATGAGTTAATTTTTTAACAGACTCACCATGATATGATGGATAAACTTGTTACAAATTAATTAAGTTCTACTTCTTAATTACAACTTTAGTCGCATAATGAACTACTAGATAATATTTATACTTCATTTCATCAACAACAATTCAAATTCCAATTTGATTGAAATCCTTATTAATTATTGCAGAATAATGAGGAGAATATTTTTTTCATTTCTCTTTGAGATACATTGCGAATGTCTTGTAAACAGCGTTAGACAATTCAACTGTGCAATCTTTTTTACTACAAGAATAAGTATTCCATCAGATACTTTCAGAGAAGGTTGAATCTCCAACTTTTGGGAAAGTTAATCACCTTGAATTGAACCGGGATATCATTCTATTATAATCATAAAAAGACTTTTGCCCTCCCCTTTTGTGTGATATTAATCATTTTGACTTGGAGTAATTAGCCCGCTCAAATGCGGTATCTGTAAGTCTAGTATTAATCTTAATGTCTCAGGTATTATGTTTCCGTCTCTCTTCATTGGTCCATTTAATCCAATTACCAATAACTGTATCCATATTATAATAGGCTCAGACTTGGCTTATGGAAATAGAAAAAATTAATAAAAATAGTAAAATTTTTAGTTTCATAAAAAGTAGATTAATATTTTGCATTTTATCAAAACTTGGCTATTATATAAAAAAGTCCATAAAGTAAAGTATAAAAAATGTGAAGAAATAAGATTACACTCAAAACTCCAGAAAATATCGCTTGAATAAGAGAAGCTTGAAGGATAGCATCACAGACTCTTGATATGATATGACAATATGTGAAAGAATGAATAAGCACAGAGGAGCTTGATCATATTTGTAATGCTTTCATAATTTCTCAAGGTGGTAAATCAGCTTGCATTGGATATAATTGATATCCAAAATACACCTGCATTTCTCTCAATGATACTATATGTCATTGAATACCTAATGCCAAAGAATTATTGAAAGAGTGAGATATTCTCAATATAGATGTTACTGTTTACAAGAATTGATATTTCTGAGATACATCCAGAATGTACATGGTTAGCGATATAAGTCCTCAAGCACAGAAACTAATTAATGTTACTAAGAAATGCCTAGAAATTTGAATATCTCAAGTCTATCCATGAAATATGACTGGAAATATCTGATATGAAATCGCAAAATATGCAGAAAAGAATTGATGTAGTGTAGTACTTGAATATACCTGACATGGAATAGGTAAATGATTCCATGAAGAACCATGGATATATCACAAGGCACATAAATGAAGTTGAGTGAAAATGGAAGTCTGAATGGTGTTTACTATTGAGCCTATGATTAACTTATGAATAGCAAGAACCAAGTTACTTTGAGATAAATGGACCGTAAAAACACTTGACTGAAAACTATCAGCACAATTCGAACACACTATTCTCGTGACTGAGAATTGATTTGAAATTCTTACTCTTTCTTAAAAATATCTCAAAAAAGTTTTGAAAATACAAAAAATGCTATATAATCTACCAGAAACTCGTTGATATATGTATTTTATCAACAATTTATAAATAATTTTTGATACAGTTTATGGCACAAATAACAAAAGATTGATTTGTTTTCCAAGTTCTTGATGAGATTCAAGCTCAATACGGAGAACTTGTTAAATTGGTTCTTAATACAGAATCAATGGATAATAATGAAAAGCAATATTGGTTTGATATTCTACCTTCTATGACTGATGAACAAGTTGATAGGTTGTTTGATATCTTAGAGACAGAAAGAAGAAAGCTAGAAGAATTAGAACTAAAATATCAAGAAGAAATCAAAACTCTTAATGAAAAACACCTTATTGAGTGGCAAGAATTTCAAACAAAGGATTCTAGAGAAAAAATCAAAAAAGCTGAAGCTGCAGATAGTGATAATTCTTCATCTGCTGATGAAGTTCTTAAAATGCTTGATAATTTTTAGTATAAAAACAAAAATAAATAACATACGACTTTTTACGGAGTCGTATTTTTGAGTAATGTACTAATGTTAGAATAACAAACAATAAATATGCTAAACCTAAATATAAGAAAAAGTAATTTACCAATATTAAAAGAAATAAATCTTGTTAGCTCAAAAAAAATTGGTATAGATATTAATCTCGAATGAATAATTCAAATTTCATTTCATGATAGAAATATATCTGAAATAATTGAGAAATTAATTATTGATTTATTCATAACTAAAATTGATAAATATTGAGATGTTTATAATTCTTTTTCATTAATTCTCGAGAAACTAAATAAAGAATTGAGAAGTCTTTCAAAAAGTTATAATCTTGAGTGAATTAATATTTTTCTTGGAATAATACAAGGAGATGTATTTCACTTCTCTATTCTTGGTAACTACTCAATTTATCTAATCAAAAATAATAAAATCGTAGATATTGCAGATTGAATGCAATGAAAAAATCTAGAATTTTCATATATTTCTAGTTGAAATGTAAATATTGGTGACATGATATTTCTTGCCAATCTCAATCTTCTAGATTATATTACAAAAGATGATATTTTTGAAATTATTAAAACCGATAAAATAGATAAACTAGAGATTATTGAACAAATTCTTAGTCAAGAAGCAGTTTCTGAGCAATACAATATTATATCAATTTCTAATACACAAGAAAAACCTCAAGAAACAAAAAATATAGCTATGAGTGTTATAAAGGAAAGATTCTTATCAGTTGCTGATAAAATCAAGGGGAATAAGAGAATTTGAACAATAATTGAGCAGATTAAGGCAAAAATTGATCTTAAAAATAAATATGTATATCTAACTTTTTTATCAATTGGAGTTCTTGTTTCGATAGGTTTGTTATATGTGGTTGTTGGGTCTATTTTAAACAATCAAATATCAAAGTCTATGCCAGAACAATATAAGAATAAACTTATTGAAGCAAAACTTATTCTGGAAAGAACCAACAAGGATATTTGAAACAAAGAAGTTTTTGATGCTAATATTAAAAAGGCAGAAAATATAATATTTGAGGTTAGAAAAAATCAAGTATTTCTTAATGATGTTAACAAACTTCTTGATTATATTTCTGTTCTAAAAAAGCAAAGCAATTGAATTGAAACTTTTTCTCTTTCTGAGGATAAACAAGAAATAGTATTTAAAGAATGAACTTTTTCTTTAGTTTGAATTTTTGAATTAAATAAGAAATACTACTTCGTAGGAAAAAATTCCCTTATTGGTCCATATATCAAATGAGAAAACTCAAAAACATATAATTATCCAGACTGAGAAGAAGTTATTTCAGCTGATATTACACCAGAATGATATATATATTTAATGACTAAATCCTCAAGGATTATGCAGTTCTACAAGCAAGAATTCAAGTATGTTAATGTGGAATGACAAAAAACTTGGGAAACATGAATTGCTCTCAAATCATATAATTCTAATATTTATATTCTATCTGAGAAGCGTAATCAAATATATCGTCATAAACCAAGTGTAAATTGATTTTCTGCAAAGTCACTACTTATAGATGAGGCTGATAGTAAAAAATTAATTATGAATGATTTTGCTATTGATGGATGATTCTATGTATTCAAAAAAGATCTTAGTATTGACAAGTTCTTCACTACTCCTTCATACAACAATAAATCTATCGTAATTAACTGAATCAAAAATACTACTTATGAAAACAAATCAAATATTACTCCAAAAATAATAGTATGACAAAATCTCAATTATATCTACATATTAATGGACAATAAAATTTGGATTTTTGAGCCAGATTCTAAAAGTTACAAAGATGTAAAGGGTATTAAATACGTCTGACAATTAGAACCCTCAGAATGAACGGTTAATTCAATTTATGTACCAAAAGACTGAACAATATTTATAGGCAATAAAGCTTGAGTATATTTGATTAATTTTGAAGTTTCTGATAATAAAGTAATTGTCAGATAATGTTTAGCTTTGATTGAATAGTCTTACAGAAAAAACAAATTAAAAATAATAAAAGTATTATATCAATTTTTTCTAAAGAATATTGAAAAATAAGTGCTTGGATAACCGAGAGTAAGAAAAAAACAAGCGTAGATTTGTGAAATGTTTATAATTTCTCTTCCAATATCGAAAATACAATAAATAAAATTGATTGAATAAAAACAAAGATAATAATCAAAACTGAAAATCTCGGCTATGATGAAATAAATAATATACTCCAGATACTAGCTTTTTTAGAAAAAATAATGCCAAGTTGAGTAGTAACAGAAAGTATATACAATGATTATATAGAGATAACAAAATCTATAACAGATAAGTCATTGAATAATAAAATTTGTGCATTTTTTGTTTTAAGATTAATTAAGAAGTTGTGAATTGCAAAAACACCAACCAAATGAAAAGATAAAGATAATTTAGTTAAAATATTTTCTGTAATAGAAAAGTATAATATTGAAACCTTAATGAAAATATCCTGAATAACAAAGGAGGATATTAATGAAATTAATAATTATAATACTAACACTTTAATTAATTATATAAACTAATTATGCAAATATATTTTTTGACTGTAATATGAATTTTGGGGATGATTTTTGGGAGTTTTGCATCGGTATTAATTTCTAGATTTTATACAAAAGAGTGAGGAATAATAGCCTGAAGAAGTCATTGTATTAATTGCAAACATGAGCTATGAGCATTTGATCTTGTACCAGTATTCTCATACTTATTTATGAGATGAAAATGTAGATATTGCAAGAGAAAAATATCATTTGAATATCCCCTACTAGAACTTGCTATGTGAATCATTTTTGTACTTGTTGGGGCTTTTTTGGTTGATTACAAAGAAATATTTATTGCTAATATTACAGAGATACTAAGATTATTTTTTTTCTTATTCATTGCGTTCATTGTTGTAATATTTAGTACTTATGATATAAAACATCAATTAATTCCAACAGAGATTCTTGGTCCATCTATCTTATTTATACTAATTATTCTCTTGGTTAGTATTTTTAATGAAAATGTTAGTAACTTTTTTTCTTATTACATACAATTTGATAATGAGCTTCTAAATAAGCCAATTCTAAATGCACTTCTTTGATCTGTGGTAATTTATACATTTTTCTATCTACAAATTTTTTTGTTTGGCATATTTTATGCTTTCAAAAACAAAAAATATATTATTATTATAGAACAATTAATTGAATACGTCATTTTTCCATTCTATATGATAGCTTCTGTATTCAAAAACCCGACAGAAGATACAGTAAGTGAAACTGAAGATGAAGAAATTGAAACATGAATGTGACATTGAGATTTATGGATTGCTATATTTATGTGACTTGTTTGAGGTTTTAAAATTGCTATTTTATGACTTGCAATTGCATATCTAGTATGAAGTATTATTTGAAGTTATTTTCTCATAAAATGAGAGAGAAATAAAAAAATTGCATTCTGACCTTTTCTAGGTATTGGATTAATGCTATCACTACTATTCTATCAAACTATTTTGACACATACAATAACTATATTATGATTAAGAATTTAGTATTGTCTATACAAGTTTTCTTGTAGTTTTTCTATTTTCATATAGAATTTACAAGTTCAAATACAAATTTTAATATGTAAACACAAATAAAAATATGGATGATAAAAAATTAGTTGCTATAAAAGATTTTATAATTTCTGCAGAAAAATCTATCCAATCAGCCAAAAAAATTCTTGCCACAATGGTTGATAGTAAGGATTTGAAAAAAGATTTATGACTCGATACTTGAGATTTACATACTTATGATAGTTGAGAAGATAAGATAGTTGAATGAGTGTTTACTTGAGAATCAATGCTCGGAGCTGATGGAAATATCTATCCAGTACCACAGAATTATGCTTCAAAATCAAGATTAGTACAATGAAGTAAGGTTAAGGCAATTATCAAAGTTGATTGAAAAATGTTGTATAAGATTATAGATGAAATCAAATCTGAAACCAAAATATGATTACTGACAAAAACTTGAGACAAATTTCAAGTAATTGCAGATGGTAAGACTTACAATGTCTTACTTGCGGCAGTAACTTATATTAAATGAGAAGTTGGAGACAAAGTTTCAATTAAAATTCCTGAATGAAAAGAAGCTACATTTGCAGCAATTGAGTCAATAATTCCAAAATAAAATTTTTTATTGAAAAAACCTTGATAAACTAGGATTTTTATATATATTAACCTTATTATTTTTTAATAAGGTTTTTTATATGAGAATTAATCCAAATAAAAGAAAAGTTGATTATTCAACTTTTGCTATACCTTTAATTATCGCGATTATTTTTTTAATTATTCTTGTTAAAATACTTTTTTCTTGAGGTTCAAGTGATACAAAAATAAATACTTGATCATACGTTAATGTAGATTCTAACCAAGAAAAATCTCAAATATTTATTTACATGTCATGAGACAGTAAAAAGCAAATTGATTGAACTCAAAAAATGTATCCAACTGATACAAAAATGGCAGTTGAATCATGAGAATGAAAGATTGGATTTGATTGATGAAATGAAACTAAAATTTATGCAAATAAACTATGAGAAGTAAAATATAATTGAAAAGTTTGAGATAAAGAATCTTTTTCGGTTCTTAACTGAGATGTTTGGGCAGAATTAAAAAGTAAAACAAAATTTGAACTTAAGAATTTAAATATAGAAAGTGGTCAAGCAGTGCTATCATTTAGCCAAAATATGGTTGCATCTTCTGTTTATGTATTAAAATGAGAGGCTCTCATCACTTTTAATAATTGAAACTCTGATCCAGAGACAATAACTATTTGAGTATGACAAAAATTATCTGTGCTTAATAACGATTTAACTGATGCTAATTTTAAAGTAAATGATAAAATAGAGCCGATTGATGATTTTTTTAAACAAAGCGATTTCTTTAATAAACATAATTGATCTTCTTATTTAAATAACATATCATCTGACAACGCAAGCTGAAGTTGATGAGCTACAACTGGAAGTTGAAACTCAATTATAAAAGGATGAAAGGCTATAATAATTACCTATCCAGAAGATGAAACCAGTATTGAAGATAATAAATTAAATATTGAATGAAAAATTAATTCTTCTAATATTGAGAAAGTTACTTTAAATGATAGAGAAGCAAGTATTGATAATATAAATAAGACATTTATTGCAAAAGATTTTGAGTTAACAAGCTCAATTAACAATATTGTCTATAAAGCTTATGATAATTCTAATAACATAGTAGCAAAATGAGTACTTACAATATACACAAGTTCAAAAGATGCCCCAAAAGATGATGAAGTTAAAAAACCTACTGTTACTACTTACCCATTGGCAAGCAAGGATTTTAAAATTGTAGAACCAGCTGAAAACCCATACAAAACAACTGATAATATAGTAAAAATTGCCTGAGTAGTAAATAAATGATCTGTAAAATTCATAACAATTAATGATTTTAGATTAACCAAATTTTCTCAATATTCTTCTAATTGGTACTATTTTGCAAATAAAGACTATTGAACTATGAATGATTGAATCAATCTATACGCTATCAAGTATTATTGAAAAGATGATGAATTACTATTTAGTAGCATGTTTACAATAGTAAAAGAAACTAAAGATGCTCCAAAAGAAGATATTGATTCCAATAAAAATGAGGATTCAACATGATCAATAACAAATGGTTAATTATGATTAATTTAATTAATAGCTACAAGACAAAGAAATACAACTGAAATTCAGTTATTGAGGTTGTTGTGGTTATTGTTATAATTACAATCTGATTAGTTGGTGCATATTGAATTCTTAACTCATGATCAAAACTTGCCCTTACTACAGAGAATAGAATTAAGGCAATTAATATTGCAAGAGAGTGAATTGAAGGAATACAGAATATTAGAGATACTAATTGGATTAAGTTCTCAAGTGACTATACTAATTGTTGGAATGTGAAAGATTATGATGCAACTTGTATCTGAGATATATCAACTACAAAGCAAATATCTTCAGGCTCATATACAATAAGTCAAAACTGAGCTCTCTGGTATGTAAATAAAATTTCGGATACGCCCGCAATATGAAGTTTCTCTTGAATAATAAAAGATTATCCAATTTTTTTGGATGATAATTGATTTTCTACTCAAACTTGAACTTATACTAAAAAATGTAATTATAATACATCAACTTGATGTGTATCGATTTTTAGTAGAGAAATACTTATAGACTACCCTGATACTTGAGCAATTACTGACAAAAAAATGAGAGTAACTAGTAAAGTAAAATGGATAGACTGATCAAAAACTTGAATCCCATATGAGATTAGTCTGGATACCGTTCTAACTAACTGGAAAGAAAAATTATAGTTCTTTAATTAAGTTTCAAATAAACTGTAAATCCTTCTTTAATTCTCAAGTGAAATTATATTCCTTACCAAATAATTCAAAACCAATCTTATAAGCGTGGAGGAATTGTCTTGTTAAACCAAATTCAGTGAATATCTCTTCATTAATTTTTTTAATTCCATAAGTCTTATCGCCTACTATCGGAAATCCGATACTCGCAAAATGTACTCTTATTTGATGAGTTCTCCCCGTAAGCAAATCAACCTCTACGAATGTGAATTTATTCTGGAAATATCCGAGAACTTTGAATTTTGTTTTTGCTAGTTTTGGATTAACTGGATCTTTTACTGTCATTATTTTTCTATCAATTTTGTCCCTTCAAATATATGATTCTATATATCATTCCTTATCTTTGATTATTCCACAAACTAGAGCAAGATAAGTTTTTTGCACTCTTCTTTTGTTCATATGAACTTGGATCGTATGCATTGTCCTATCATTCTTTGCAATAATAAGGAGTCCCGAGGTATCCTTATCAAGCCTATGAACTATTCACGGCCTCTCTACTCATCAAATAACACTAAGCCCCTTCATGTGATACAAAAGAGCATTTACAAGAGTTCAAGAATTACCACCGAATCAAGGCACTGGATGAACATTGATTCAAGGATTCTTATTAATTATAGCAAAATCATCATTTTCAAAAACTATATCAAGCGGAATATTCTCTTCATCAATAGTCATTTTATCAGTCTCGAAAACAATCTCAATAATATCTCATTTTCTGATTTTATCATTTTTTGTGATAATTTTACCGTTAACAGTAATTAATTCTTTCTCAATTAATCTCTGAATGTAAGTTCTTGATTTATCCTTAAAAATAGCCGATAAGTAAATATCAGCCCTTCTTATTTCCCTCTCATATAACAATGCACAAAAACTTGTTTTCATAATTAATTACAAAATATTTTCTTGAGTATATGTTTTTAATAATAAAATTCAATTTAATATTGTTTAAAGAAAAAATAATGAGCAAAGCTCATTATTTTAGAAATTTATATAATCTGTTCGTATTCTATAATTTGTCAATCATCATCAAAAGTAAAACTATATTCCACTTCTTTTTCTCAAGCTAAAACTCTAGGTAACCAATAGGAATCATCAGGCCACATTTTATCAAATGGAATCTTATCAAGATCAAACCATTCTGGTTTCATTTCTTCTGTCTCTATTGCTACTCAAGAATAATCTTTGACAGTAAATAATGTAACATCCTGATCCCAATCTGGTTTATTGGCAAAATAGAAATGGAATATTCATCTCCTCTCTAATCTATTGAGAGCTAAATCCACTCAAGTTTCTTCTTGTAATTCTCTTTTTGCTGCTTCTAATATTGTTTCTTCTCATTCAACTTTTCAGCCTGCTCAATTATACTTCCCTACTCAGAATCATCTCTTCTTTATACATAGAAGTACTTGATTATTATGATTAAAAACAAGTACCAAAGTGGTTTGTCTCATAATGATTTAATTAATCAATTAAATTTCTTTTATAATCAAAAATCTCAGTTGTCACAGTAAAGAATCTATTTAATTCAACTGCTGCAGTCTCAGGACTATCAGAAGCATGAATAATATTGTTATCAATATTCTTAGCATAATCGGCCCTAATTGAACCTGGTGTAGCCTCCATAGGATTAGTCGCACCAACAAGTAGTCTCACAGTAGCTACAGCCTCTTCTCATTCTACAGATAATGCTACAATAGGACCATCTGTCATATAACTTACTATTCTAGGAAAGAATGGTTTATCACTTAAGAATCAATAATGTTCAGTAATCAATTTATCATCAAGATTCATCATTTTTAATCAAACCACTTTTAATCATTTTTCTTCAAAACGAGTAATAATTTTACCAATTAGGCTCTTCTGTACAGCATCTGGTTTTAATAATATTAATGTCTTTTGTACCATAATAATTTGTTAAAAAATAATACGGAGTGATTATAGACAAAAAAAGGCAAAATTCAACTTAAAATTTTTAAGATTAATAAACCTCATATTTTATATACTTAATATTTCAACATAAACTCTAATTTAGAAAATATATAAAAAAGTATCTATTTTTTACAAGATAAACTCAAAATTAACAAATGAATATTTTTTTATATTTTTAATGAAGAAATGTATTACAGGATTTAAATTGAGAGCAAGAATTTTATTACAATAAAAAGGTTATATAAATATTCTGTTAAACTATATCAAATAATTAGGATAGAATTTCTTTTAATATATTCTCATCAATCATAGCTATATTCCTAATATCTGCTTGTAATTTTGAAAGAGTTTTTTCTCAAATTAGGCCTGCTCATTTGTCTCAAGCATTTGTTACTAATCAGTTTTTGATTTGATACTTAAGAATACTTTCTTTTGTTATTTTTCAATAAATTGCAGTATCCTTTCATTCAAAATATCATAACAATTTAAGTGTTTTTTGTAGTTTTCTAACATGATTTCAAACTTCATTCTCTTTTGGTGTTCATAATGATTTTATTACTTTTTCAACTTGAGAATCAATATATGCAATTTCATCTTTAATTTGTTTTTCTTTTGCTATCCTTATCTTTTCTTGATTGAGAAATCATAGATATTTAGTGTTCAAAGTTTCTTTCGTTTTTGGACCATAATATCAAGCTCATTTATCTTTTGAAGATATTACAATTTTATTATCTAATTGAAAATCAAGAACAGCCTTATTAATTTTTGATGAATATTTACCATCTATATCTCAATTATAATATCATAGATTATGTAATATAGTCTGAAAATATTTAATAGTATCAGAATTAGTTGATTCTAAAATTTGGTTTGGTACAACATATTTACTGACTACTTGACTTATTTTTGTAGAATTTTTTCAAACTAGTTGAGCATTTTTTAGGCTTTGAAAATCAATTTTTCAGATTTTAAAATTATCAACAGATATAAAAGATAGATTTTGTTCTTCCGAAGACAAAACTCTTCAATAAACCGTTCTTTTTCACCATGTTAGTGCTCTTTTTAATCAATCATCTCAATATCCCATCCAGATATCAAGTCTATCTCAATCATATCCCCTACTTCAAGAACCAACTATTGCTCATCATCTATCATCCACAGTTCATATTCAGATTCAATCTAGATAAATTTTAGTTCAGAATTTATAAGTCTTAGGGGCAGCTATCATTCAAGAGTATACTGCTTTTCCGCTTGCTCACCACTTACCTTCTCAATTAAGTATAATTTCATCTTCATAATTTCATCTAAGATAAAATTTTTGATTAGGAAGGGGTGAATAGTAGGCTGTTACAATATATTTTTTAAGAATTACATCTTCTGTGGTAGAATCTGCGAAACCATATTGCAGATAATTTGAGAACAATATTAACAATAGTATTTTGGTAGTTATGTTTTTCATTTTTATTTTTAAATTTAGTTATTGTTCTAATTTTATCATATTTTTATATATAAAAGCAAAATTATGGCTTGACTGATGAGATGTTTATGTTTTAAATAAAATTATTAAAATCTATATTATTTTAATTTGTAAAAATCTCAAAATATGATAATCTTTGTAAGAAAAATAAAAGAATTAATTCTTAATTAACTTCACATGTCCCCCATCAAACAACCAAAAAATACTGTCATTCTGAACTTGATTCAGGAATCTGATCAAGAGTCTGACTGTTGTAAGGCAGGTCTATCTAAAAACCACTCTCTAAAATCTAAAAACTATCTGTTCTGATTTACATTAGTAGAACTAATAGTAGTAATAGTAATACTCGCAATATTAGCAACTATTGCATTTCTATCATTTAATAGTTATTCATCAGCTACTAAAGATAGTAAGAGGATGAGTAATGTTGTACTTATGGCTAAGTGATTTGAGGTTA
>Ga0209373_10002089_pt1 | contig 20965 bp, 21 predicted proteins | sample Higcelweek5metaG_FD_187173 | JGI IMG/M metagenome (GOLD analysis project Ga0209373, IMG submission 187173) | Freshwater pond sediment microbial communities from the University of Edinburgh, under environmental carbon perturbations - High... | ecosystem: Environmental > Aquatic > Freshwater >... | reverse complement strand
AATTTCATCATCTTCACAAAATGCCCTAGCTTGTTGGCTCCTATCGAACAACGAATTATTAAGAATAAACTCGACATAAGGCCTTATCAAAACCTTTTCTTCACAAGCATAGTTTATGGCGAAATTACCCCTGCTGAAAAAGGGAGATCTCTGTTTAGCGACGACTTGCGGAATTACGAGGTTTTGCTGGTTACCGGCATTGGAAATCCTGCGCCATTAATGGATTACATGAAAGAACATGTAGGGAAAATTTCACACAAAAAATTCCCTGACCATCACTCCTTTAGCGATAAAGATGCTTCCGAAATATGGAAACTTTTTAATGAAATTGATTCTTCAAAAAAACTAATAATCACAACCGAAAAAGATTTGGTAAGACTAAAATCTGTAAAAAATATACCATCCGATTTCTTCAATGTTGTATATTACATACCTATTGAAATCAGGTTTCTTGATCGCACAAAAGAATTGTTCAACAAAAGAATTTTGACCTATGTTAAAGAAAATAACAGCAACAGTCGACTTCATAAAAAGTAAAGTTGATTTTGACGGAAAAATCGCAGTAATACTAGGCTCAGGTCTAGGAAACTTTGCACAAAATGTATCAGTTGAAGCATCACTCGATTATGCCGAAATCCCCAACTTTCCGGTTTCGACAGTTGAAGGCCACGCCGGCAAATTGATCTTTGGCACTTATAAAGGCAAGAAAATACTTGTTATGCAAGGCCGCTTCCATTATTACGAAGGTTATTCAATGGAGGAGGTTACATTTCCTATCAGGGTTTTCAAATTATTAGGTATCGAATATCTTTTTGTTTCGAACGCTGCCGGAGGAATAAACTACAGCTTCGAAGTTGGTGATTTGATGATGATTACCGATCATATTAATTGGTTTGGCACAAACCCATTAATTGGGAAAAACATTAGCGAACTCGGACCTCGTTTCCCCGATATGACAAAGGCATACAACCCCGAACTTTGCATGCAAGCTCATAAAATTGCTGTAAAAAACCTCATCAACTTACACGAAGGAACATATATTGGCGGCACAGGGCCAAGCTTTGAAACCCCTGCCGAATACCGCTTTCTGCACACAATTGGCGGCGACGCTGTTGGCATGTCAACCGTTCCGGAGGTAATAGTAGCCAACCACATGGGCATGAAGGTATTTGCCATTTCGGTGATCACAAATAACGGTTTGGTTCCGAATGAAGAAGGAAACAAACACAACGAGGTTTTAGATGTTGCAACTTTGGCCGGACCAAAACTAGATATTATATTTGGGGAATTAATTGCCTCAATATAAACTAAATGAGTGGACTGTTAATTTTGGCGTTAGCACCTGTATTTATTATTGCATTTTACGTTTACTTCAGGGATAAATACGAAAAAGAGCCTTGGCCAAATTTGCTTTTAGCATTGCTTGTTGGCGTTTTGGTTGCTTTTCCAGTAATTTATGCTGAACAATTTATGAGTTTCATTGGATGGTGGGCTACCGGAATTATTGAAGCCGCCTGGCACTCTTTTATGGTAGCATCACTTTGCGAAGAGGGGTTCAAAATGCTGGCTGTTTACTTTCTTATATGGAAGAGCAAAGAATTTAATGAGACTTTTGACGGGATAATTTACGGATGCTTCATTTCGCTAGGTTTTGCCGGGATTGAAAACGTACTCTATGTGCTTGAAAATGGATACACTACAGGCTTAGCTAGGGCGATAACTGCCGTTCCTGCACATGCATTTTTTGGCATAAGTATGGGTTATTTTATTGGTTTGGCCCGATTTTACCCCAAAAGGCAAAAGAAATTTGTTGCCTATGCCTTTCTTCTCCCGTTCTTTTTGCACGGATTTTATGATTTCATTCTTCTATCGAGAATCAACATATTGCTGCTGACTTTTGTCCCTTTTATGATATATATGTGGATATCTGGATTCAAAAGAATGAAGGAATTAAATAACGCCTCATACTATAGAAACGATCTACATTTAGGAATCGACTTCAGGAAAGTGAAAGAATATAACCCCGATTCAACGGATAAATAAACAAGTTTTTAGTTAAGATTTCGCAGCTTATCGAATGTCTTCTTCGACGAAAGGAAGAACTGCAACGCAATGCTCCCGTTCAAAATTTGCGTGTGATTAGGCGTTGTTACTTTGTTTATGAGCACATTGCGCTTCTTTTTCAATTCAACTTTTGAACGATGAAAAGCAAAATGGGCATCAATAATTGCTTTCGCGTTTTTAAAGTCGAAAGAGACAACATATTTCGCAATAGCAATTGTATCAATCAACATCCTCACAAAAATGATCCAATTTATATTTGCCCCCGTATGGTTTTTATACAACGTCCAAAGACTGTTTCTGATATTCAAAAATAATTTTCGCGGATTGTTGTAATCGAGTGTTGCCCCACCCCAGTGATAAACTTTACTTTGGGGCGTATATAGAATTTTATGTCCCTGATTTTTTAACCTCCAGCACAAATCTATCTCTTCCATGTGGGCAAAAAAATCGGCATCGAAGCCTCCAGCTTTCTTAAACTCGTTGGCGCGAACAAACAAACAAGCACCCGAAGCCCAAAAAATATCAGATTGAGTATCGTACTGACCTTGATCAGATTCAACAACATTCATTATTCGTCCACGGCAAAAAGGGTAGGCAAACTTGTCGACAAATCCGCCAGCAGCTCCAGCATGTTCAAATAGAGAATGATCACGATCGGATAGAATTTTAGGCTGGATAGCAACAACAGAACGGTCGCTTTCGAATAAACTAATTACCGGATCGAGCCAGCCTTTTGTTACCCTGACATCGCTGTTGAGAAGGCAAAAATATTCAGCATCAACCTGTTCGAGCGCTTTGTTGTAACCTCCTGCAAAACCATAATTCCGATCGAGCAAAACCAAACGAACCTGTGGATAATTCTGCTTCAGAAAATGGATAGAATCGTCGGTCGAACCGTTATCTGCAACAATAATTTCGGCAAAATCGGTATCTGTAAACTCAAGTACCGATGGAAGATACGTCTCAAGATGTACCTTTCCGTTCCAATTTAATATGACGACTGCTATTTTCAACCTTTTTCAATTTTGTGTGCGAAATAAATATCTTTTTTTGAAAAACGAATCACTTATGCCTTTCGGAGAATTCATCTTTTGAAAATTTCCAACGTTTGTGTGTCCAGAAATATTGATCGGGATGTTGCCTGACCGAATTCTCCAACTTCTGATAAAAAGCATTTGTCACAAAATGCTCATCAGTTTTAGCTGCATTATCGGCAATTAGCTCAAACCTCAACTTATGATATCCACGTTTTATGCGCGATATTTCGACATAAATTACCGCAGCATTAGTTCTACGGGCAATTTTTTCGGTTCCAAGCATCACTGGGGTGTCTTGGTTCATGAAGGTGAGCCAATAGTTAATTTCGGACCGAACCGGCCTCTGATCGCTTATAAAATATGCGGCATATTGGTTCCCATTTTTCACATCGGCAAACAACGTTTTAATGGTCTCTTTCATTTCGAGCGGAATTGCAGCCCTCGACCTTAACTTCTTATAAAACTGATCGAATGTATTACTTTCTAAACGTTTATATACGAAATAGTTGCATTCAGGAAGAACCTCGTGAAAGAGCTGAAAGAATTCCCAGTTACCGAAATGACCGGCCACCAAAATAACATTCTTACCTTCGTCGATCAACCTCTTCATCAAGCCGAAGTTATCGAGAACAAGTCTCTCATTCTCTTTCTTTACGTTGATATGGGTGAAATAGAGCGTTTCGAAAAGCATGTCGGAGAAGCCGTGATAAAAATCTTCCTCAATCATAGCAATCTCTTTTTCAGTCTTTTCGGGAAATGATTTCCGCAGATTTTCAGAAACTACAGCTTTCCGATACCTGGCAACACGATAGATCAGAAAATACAACAAATCAGAAAAGAGATAATGAAACTCTAAAGGGAAAAGTTGCATTGGCCACGTTACCGCCATCAATATGTAATAGCCAAGGCTCTTCTTCATTTTACTATTGATCTCGTTTTATTCCTCAATGCAATTAGCCCAACTGGTTATTGACGATTTCGTAGAATTTATCGAAATAGGCATTATTCGTTGCAATAATCTCGCCGCCAAACAGATAATTGTCGCCGCCCGAAAAATCGCAAACTTTACCACCGGCTTGTTTCACGATAAACGCACCAGCTGCAACATCCCACGGACTGAGGTTGTATTCCCAGAAAGCTTCAAAACAGCCACAAGCAACGTAACACAAATCGGTAGCAGCCGAACCTAAGCGCCGAACCCCTGCGGTTTTCTCCATCAACTCTTTCAACGTAGCCAAATAGGCATCGAGGTGCTGGAAATTGGCATAAGGAAAACCGGTCACAATTAATGCTTGCTGATGCTCACTCCCATCTGAAACGCCAATAACTTCGCCATTTCGGAAAGCATTGCTTCCTTCCCAAGCGCAAAACATTTCGCCATGAGAAATTTCGTAAACAACGCCCAACACAACCTCGTCGTTACGCATTAACGCAACACTTATTGCATGCGGAGTCAATCCGTGAATAAAATTTGTAGTCCCATCAATTGGGTCGATTACCCAGTTATATATTTCACCTTTCGTGTCGGAAGTTCCTTCTTCGGCAATAAAACCCGAACCTGGCAAAAGAGAGCCAAGAGCATTAACCAACCTAACTTCGGAAGCTTTATCTATATAGGTCACAAAATTACTATGTCCTTTTATTTCAACATCTTTCGAAGACGAAAAATTTTTTCTTTCTTCTTTAACAAAGGTTCCGGTCTCTTCAACTATCAGACAAACCTTCGAACACAATTCTTTTAAATCCATTTCAAAATATTTTAAAAGATGAAATTACTTATTCTTTCACAACTTTCATGGCCTTAACGCCACTTTCGGTTTGAAGTTTTATTATATAAACCCCGCTTCGGTATTGCCCTAGTTCAGTAAATAGGTCGATATATAACGTTTCATTTGCGCTAGAATTACCCGATACAGAATAAATTTCGCGGCCCTGCATGTTAATAATCTGAACTGAATACGAGCCTTTTAAAGTGCTTCGAAACTTAAGTGTGGTAAAATCGGTGAAAACAGTTGGGAAACAAGAAGCTTCCTGAACAGGCAAAGTCAATTCGTTTGCCGAAACCATTGTACTGTTTTGACATCCGGGAGTACCGCCCATTTTTCCAGAGTTCCAACTTAAATTTGAGAAGTTATCGAGCTTGGGATTAACTAATTCCAAGGTTGTGCCTGAGCCATTGGGTTCAGTTGGCCAAGGCGAAGTTGAACTATAAACAACCTGATCAATTTTCGCGCCTTTCATGTCGAACAAAGAAACAATATCGGCATCGCTGCCCAAGCCAAAAGCAAACTCGCCAACAACATTTTTTACAGAGGGATACACGGCGTTAAATTTCGAAAGGTTGCCGCAAACAACAAGGTATTCGCCTGAATAAATGATTGTTCCTTGTGGAAAAGCAAACTTATTATCGGCGTTTGCATCTTGGAGTATCCAACCACTTAGATCGGCAGACTGACTGCCGACATTGTAAATTTCAACCCAATCGCCAGCATCATGCACCTCGGACGATTTATAGTTGATTTCATTTATAACGATAGCCGATTCGCTTTCGGTTGTAACCTCGAATACGGCAGTAACCTTCATGTTTTTGGTAAGATTTACAGAGATCTCGGGCTCAGTTGAAGTTGAACCACCCTCCCACCGAACAAAACGGCAACCTGGTTTCGAAACAGCTTTCAACACTATAGGAACCTCGCCAAAGTAGTACCCTTTAAAAGGATAACTCACGGGGAAAATAGTATTGACTTTGACGCTCCCTGCAATGGTATCGGAAACGCCAAGCATAAGTTGCGACATTGCATTAAAACCAAAATATGTGCGAATGAAGTTCCTCATAATGGTACACCGACCAGTAGCAAAAGTCTTCATACGGCCAACTTCGTTCAGCCACTGATTATAATCCATTGTATTCCAACGGGAAAGATGATTCTCCATTTCGAGGGAAATTATATCTACAATTGAATCAATTTTTCCGTTAAGATTTGCTGCCGAAAGATTTGTGTTCATGCAATCGGAAAAACGGTTTACAAATTGGTTTCTGAACGAATTATTTAGCAGTAATCGGCGAAGTAGAAGAGTTGACCAAGGTGGATTTGGCCAGCTCGGACCATCTGTTGCAGTTGCAAAAGCCATCGAGTTAACTGTTGAAGCATTGCCATACAAATTGAAGCCCTGATCGGTATCATAAATAATCCAGCGAAATTTATTAAACCCATCGGTGGTATTCCAAAACTTAATGTTATTGCCCGGCCAGTCGCCATTAAAAATAAAAATCTCGAGCATCTGATAATCAATGAAACAGCTTATATCCATCAACTTCGTAACATGACTATAGTTGTCGTCGTTTTTAATGTCTTTGGAAGAGATGAAATTTTTCAACGTATTGTAACTGTTCAAATAACTGGTTGCACCACCAAAAACCGAAGAACCATTATTTTCCAGAATAGCTAATATTTCTTCATTAATCCCATAGTTTTCAGAGAAATAGTTCTCGCTTGGTTTTTCGCGCAGGTTAAGAATTCCCCAGTAATCGCCATTCAAATAAACAACCGATGGCTGAAAAGCCAAACGGTCAATATCCAACTTGCTGGCAATTTCTGAAACTAAGCCATCTCGAAACATTGAGTACATCCAATCGTTACCCGAGTTGCGAAGAATAACCGATTCGAAAGTGCTGTTCTCCCTATCGTGGAAAAATTTATACTTGAAAGAACCTTTACCATACTCCTTTCGTGCATAAAGAGCCATCGATTTCTGATCGTTAGCTCTCGACCAATTTCCCGAAACTTTAACCCCTGCGCCCTGATTAAACTGAGGGTTCCCTGTTTTATCAAAGAATTCAACAGTTACAGGTCTCTCCCAATCTTGCCAGTAGTTTGCACCAAAATGAGGAACGGCAACTTCGGCATTTGGGCCTTCTACTAAAATACCCTCGTACCAATCAAAGAAATTATCGGGATTGGTAGAAATTGAAAAAACAGGCAACCCATTACTGCTATTGAATAAATAAGTTTTAGTTGTGACCGGATTGTTGCTCATACTATCGGTGAAAAATGCAGCTTTCACAACTCTATTCGATGGAATAAAAAGTGGCTCGGTATAAATTGAACTTTCAGCAGTTGGGAAAGAGCCATCGAGCGTATAGCGAATAACACCTGCGCTTGAAGATGCTGTGATTTCGAGGTAAAAAGGCGCATCGAAAAATCCACCATCAACAGAAAACCAAACACTGTCAATTTTCAATTCGGCAATAGGATTCAGATTTGAGTTTCCTGGTGTTGGTGCCGAAAAGTAAAACCAATCGGCACTCCCATCAACGTATCTTCCATAAGAGATGTTTGATTCTAAAGGAGTTGCTGCCAACGAATCGATTAACTCTTCGTTCGAATTGAAAAGATAAATGGCCTCTCCTTCATTTGAGATTTTAAAATTAGTGTGAAGGTATTTCTCTCCAACAGAAATAAAACTTGCAACTTGAGAGGAAGTGTAAGCAGTTGAACCAATTGTAAGGAAAGGAATCAGCGAGAAATCGGACGACGTTGAAGAAATATTGTAGCCTTGAATTGCCAAAACGTTTTTCCCTTGCTTGAGTAAAGCTGGCGAGAGGTCAACACGAAAAGAATCGGGCTTTCCTCCTTGGTAAAGTTGAGCTTCGTGATCGGAAGTAATCTCAACACTCGAAAAATTGTCGTTATATGTAATGTTTGAACTTACAGCAACCAACTTTCCGTTGATAAAAGCAATAAAACCATCGTCGTAATCGACATGCAACAATAGTTCGTTTACAGCATCAACATCTTCAATTTCAAATTCTTTCCGAATAAAAATTGATGAAAGAGCTGATAAATTGGTATTGTCATCGTTATCGGCAAAACCAAAGCCGCTTTTTCCAGAGCTCCACGAAGAGTCGTCGTAATCGACATTGCGCCAGTTTGACGCCAAGCCTGAAGTTGAAACCTTATAATTGAAGCTATCACCCTGATTAATAACCGTTCGATAGTTAGTTGATAAATCCTTCCGATCTTTCCCCGAAGCAAAAACCAGCAAATAAGAGTTCGAACCAATCTCCACCGAAGGGAAAACCCAACCGTTGGCAACCGAAAATTTATCGGCAAGAACATATCCACCAATGTTGATGGACGAATCGGTTGGATTGTACAACTCTATCCAGTCGGAATAATCAGAATCTTCGTCGGTAATTCCATTAGTGTTCGATGATAACACCTCATTGATCTTTATCTGCGAGAACAGAAACGATGGACAAAAAAGCAATATCAGAAATGAAATAAGAGGTATAAAAAGTCTCATAAGCTTGGTCTTTCTGCATAAATTATCAACTGTTGAAGGAAGAGAAAAACCTCATGAAATCAAAGAAAACAGCTGCTGAAAATCAGATTATTTTACCCTCAACATGACCAGCTTCGTTGATAGATTCGAGAACGAAATCGACGACCTGATTTTTGAGTTTTTCATTCCATGGAGCCTCAACCCTGATGTAATTATCGGTCCAGCCAAAAATGCGGTTATGCTTCCGGTCCTCTTCAAAAAGCACTTTCCGTGTTTGACCAAGAAAAGCCTCGTAAAATTTTCGGTGCTTCTGTTCCGACAACCCAATGTACCTTTGAACACGTGCTTTACGTTCAGTTACCAGCACCTTATGCGGAATGGTCAACGCAAAAGTGTCGGGTCGTTCGGAGTAAGGAAACGCATGAAGTTGAGACACATCAAGACTTTCGATAAACTGGTACGAATCGGCAAAGAACTCTTCGGTTTCGCCATTGGTACCGGCAATAATATCAACACCAATGAAAGCTTCGGGCATAGTTTGTTTAATTTGCTGAACCCGTTGTGCAAACACTTCTCGTTTATATTTACGCTTCATTAAAGCAAGCACATCGTCGGAACCCGACTGAAGTGGAATATGAAAATGCGGAACAAACCGTTTTGAATGAGCCACAAACGCAATAATTTCGTCGGTCAACAAATTAGGCTCGATAGATGAGATACGGTAACGTTCAATGCCATCAACCTCATCGAGAGCTTTCACCAAGTCGAAAAAAGTTTCGCCCGAAGTGTGGCCAAAATCACCAATATTCACACCCGTTAGAATGATTTCTTTAATGCCCCGACTGGCAATATCCCTAGCCTCGGCAACAGTTTCGGCAATAGACGCGTTGCGACTGCGGCCCCGAGCAATGGGAATTGTACAGTAAGTGCAGAAATAGTCGCACCCATCTTGAACTTTCAAAAAGCTACGGGTACGGTCGCCATAAGAATAGGCAGAGAAAAAGTCTTTAATTTTTTTATGATCGGTAATTTGGACAACCGGTTGAACCGTCTTCTGCAAATCATTAATGTAGCTTGTAATATTTAGCTTTTCGCCCGAGCCAAGAACGTAGTCAACACCTTCAATAGATGCAATATCGGCACTTTTAAGCTGGGCATAACAGCCAGTAACCATCATTACCGCATTAGGATTTCGGCTAATGGCAGAACGGATCATGTTTCGGCTTTTTTTGTCGCTTTCGGCTGTAACCGAACAAGAGTTAACCACATACACATCGGCCACTTCTTTAAAATCGACCTTTTCGAACCCCAAATCGGTAAACTTGCGAGCCATTGTTGAAGTTTCTGAAAAATTAAGCTTACAACCAAGCGTAAAAAAAGCCACTTTCTTCCCTGTAAAATCTTTCTCTGTCATACCAAACACCTTAATAGCCTGCAAAAGTAATGTTTTTAAAATACTCGCAAATAGTTCATTTTGAGACCAAACTTTAAACAAGAAAAAAAGTCTGATTGGAATCCATTACTCATCAAAGAAAAAAAACTCCGTTCAAAAGAGTTGAACGGAGCAGGAATCAAATATTAAATGAAAAGTGGGATTTCATCGCATAGCGGAGAATATAACCATTACTGTTTCACAATCTTAATTGACTTGTATTCTTTATTGTCAAAAACAACAATATATTGCCCATTCTCAAAACCAGACAAATTGACAATTGCCGAACCATCTTTCGATTTTGTTTGCAACCTCCGTTTCCCCATCAGATCAAATACTGAAATATCAATTGACTCGTCAGGCGAAATCCCGTTAATATGAACCTTATCGGTTGATGGGTTTGGATAAGCTCTCAAAAAATATTGCATTTCGTCGACAGAAGAGCATATAACATACAATACATCTGACATATCTGACACACAACTAATTTCATTAGCAACTTTAACCCTATAACTCCCACTTGAAGTTATTACAAATGTAGAATCCATGGCTCCGTCAATTTCTAAACCATCCTTATACCATTGATAGTTAAAAGCAGTTGAAGCTAACAAAGTATCTCCAAACTGCTGAATTACGGGAACCTCTGGTGCTGGATTTACAACAACAGTCAATGTGTCAAAATCTGAAGCAATCCCATCGTCAAAAACCTGTAAATAAAATTCAAGGTTAGTGACCGACGAGACATTAGGAGATATTAATGACAATTTAGGCATCGTGTCTTTGGGGATAGTCAGGTAATTACTGCTCCACTTGTAAGACAAGTTTGTGCTTTCAAAATCAGTGCTAATAGATGAATTACCATCCAAAGAAAGCATCGTTCCCGAACAAGCAGATTCAGAACCATTAGCAACAGCAACAGGTTTTAAAAGTTCATATTCTACAACCAGCTTGGGTCTAAACCTTGCATTTATATTATCACTTGAAGCATAGTCACTTCGTCTATAATATTCTTCAGTTTCTAACTTAAAAAGAAATCCATAATTTGGATACAATCCATAAACATCATTTACCAAATTTGTGACATCAATATCGATTGAATTTTGGGTCTCACTAGTTGTTTTGGGAATTATAATCTGATTTCTAGGAGTTGAAGCAGGTTGATTATTCCAAGTAACTGTCGATTCATCCCAAGGTTCGGTTATCCGCTGAATAAGAACAGCATTAGAACCAGAAAGAGTAGATTGAGTTTCGCCACTGTGATACAAAGAAAGTTTTGCGGAAGATATTACACAATTTTTAGGGATGGACGATAAATCAAATTCGATAAGAAACCTTGCCATTCCCGGATCTCCTCCAAAAGTCCAGACATACGTTTCCAATACTTGATGGTTTCCATAATTCATATTGTTTATGTCCCCATCCCAATATATGTTCGAAATCGACGCAATTGTAGCGTCTTTACCCGAAATATTATCCGGCTGTAAAACAAGCGTTTTCTGTGCATTGCCAAAGATACTAACAGCAATTAAAGCAATAAATAAAATCTCTTTTTTCATTCGTATATATCTGTATTAAGTTACTAATTATCTGTTGGATCGAAATCTTTAACTTTGAACTTCAACGTATCCACTCATGGATCTCGCCAAGGTTATACATATCCTTGTTGTGGCTGTCAGCCATGCTCGTTTCATCCTTCCAAAATTATCTTTTAAAGGTTGGGGTGAACTCGCATTACTTTGTTCATGCTTGCTTGTTTTTCGTGAAAAAAATGGTCTTTTCATAGTGTGATCATTAAATTTAAAATCTATTTCAAATAATTAATTTCCAATTTTGGGCGAAGCACTTCATTCGGGTGATTCATCGAGGCAAAGCATACCCGACGATAATAGGTTTCGTTTTCAAGCATAATCATCAACCCATAATTTTCTTCTGGAGAGTCGACCATTCCCTGTACGAATGAAGTTATATCAATGTTTTCGTAATTCTGATTTGGGACTTTGCTTGCAGGCAAAACGACCTTTTCTTCGGCAGTAAAATTTGGCTGATTATTCCATGTAATTGATCCGCTATTCCATGGCGAAGTCACCTTGCAAATACCAAAAGTATTCGAACCACTATACGTTGATTGTTCATTGACCGAAATTCCATCATCAGGATTATAGAGCGAAAGAAAGGCTTTTGTAATTGTGCAACCTTTAGGAACAACACTAAGATCAAATTGCAAATACGACCTGAAAACCGTTAACCGCAAATCATTGGTCCAGGCACTTGCATACAGGAAACTTGATTGCCCAACATTCTTGTCAGGATCTCGCAATTCAACCAAAGCCTCTTGATATCCGCCCGAAGCCTCATTAATAATCAAAGAGAAAGGTTCAAGAGCATCTCTTACTTTGACCAATATGTTGGCAAAAACGCCGTATAACAATGAGTCAGTATTATGCCCAATCATTACTTCCAACGGGATTTCAGATTTTTTTTCATAGTCAATTAGAGTAGAATCCTTCAGAACAAGAAATCCATCAGAAATCCCCAACTCGAAAGCTTCGCTATATTCGGTTGAAACCAAATGATAAGTCAACTCTAAATTGGCTGGATTTATCGGCACAATTTTCCCCACAATTGTTCCTTCCGCACAATTCTCTTCCAACATGAACACTTGATCATCAACAATCACAGGTGTTTCAATTCTGGTTGAATAAGATTGGCATCCATAAATCGTTATGGATAAAAAAACCAAGATATATATCCGAATCAGAAAATTCACAGGTCTAAGTTTAATCGTTTTCGTAATCTAATGACTGAGCTTTTTAAAATGGTTCCCAATTTTTTTAAAAAATAATCGAGGAGTATTAATAATAATAAGAAAAACCAGTGCGCAAACCAATTGTGTTAATTCCAAAAGTTAAATCGGGGCTATCTATAACATTCTTTATCCCCCAGCCAAAATAAGGTTCAATTGTGAACGAAAGGTGCTTTCGGATTGTCAAATTAATAAACACACCACCCGACAGTGAAAGAATAGAGCGGTTAAAGTCGTTAGTTAGAAGAAAGCTGGCTGGTTTTAGAAGAGAATATTTTGTCATGTAATCGGCCGATAAAAGATACTGATAATTAGCCTCCAACGAAAACCCAACCAATTTATTAAATAGTTTTGGAGTATAGCTTAATGTCAAAGGAATTTTCAGATAGTAAAGATTGTTATCGTGCGAAAGAGGCATTGGTTCGCCTACAGCCACGGTAGTTATTTGCTCTGATCCATCCTGATTTTGAAGGATTACATTGCGAGTCTCATATTCCGAATATGAAAAGAACTCGGAATAACGTTGAAAAAAGATGCCGGTATTCAGTACCCACTTATCAACCTTTACGCCTTGCGAAAATCCGACATCAAAACCTGGACGCACATTCCTTCCCTCTTCAAAAAATGATTGCCTTTCGGATATCTTTCCAAATGAAAGAACAGGATAATAACTGGAATAGCTAAACTCAGAAAAAAATTCAAAAAAAACATAGTCGTAATCGTATTCAACAACTTCTACCTGTCGATTAACAACAACTGGATTCGGCTTAACTTGTGAAAAGCATAGCTCCGAACTGAAAAAAAGAAGAAAGAGCAGGATTCGAAATTTCTGCATTTTAAATATTTAGAAGAAAGGTTGTTAACCACAAAAATAAATAATTCAGAACTAAATCAAAATGCACATCTACTTACGCTTGAACATAACACCCTTTTTCTTAATACGAACGGTATCAATATTAACTATTGTATCGGGTTGTGTATTTATGGCTTTCGGTTCAATACTCTCAATTTCTTCAGATGAAACATTAATGATGTTTGCGTCAACACTGTCGATGACTTTAACGGGCATCACAACAGATTCATTCCTTTCATCATTTAAACTGTTGACTTCATATTTTGACTGAGGAGTTTGTGCCATTCTCTGGTCAGAACATTTTCGAACTGTGTTCTTTTTCTCTTGCAACGATTCCATAATGAAATTAGAATCGCATTTAGCAGGAATAACTTCATCGTTTTGCAACGTATCAACAATATCGACAGGAGATGAAGGGGCAATTGTAACTTCTTTATCATTTTTTAAGAAGCCCGGCAAAACAAATGATCCCACCACTGCAACACTAGCAACTACAGCGAGATAATAAACGTTGAAACTAGCAGGAGTGAAACGCAAAAAATTCTTCCTCCTGATTACTTTTTGGAGTTGTAACCAGTTACCACCAGAAGGAGGAACAGGAGCACTTGCCCCCGAAAACTTTTGGTGAAACAAATCGTCAATGTACTTATCTTGTTCGTCCATCGTTAATTTTTTGAAGTGCCAACCTACCCAATTTCTGTTTCAACAACCCTCTTGCCCTCAGCAGTCGTGTTTTTGACGTTGATTCGCTAATCGCCAACATTTTTGCAATTTCTTTATGTTTAAAATCATCGATGCTATAGAGCTGAAAAACAATTCTAAAATGTTCGGGAATCAATTCCAATACTTCCAACATCTCTTCCTGCGAAAAATCTACTTTTCTAATTATGCTGTAATCAATATCCGAAATATCACACTCTAAATCGGAATTAAACGCATTGTCTGGTTGCTCGTCGATCTCAGCGAAAAACTGAGAGTCACTAAATTCATCAACATAATCAATTTTCCCCTTTTTATTCAAATTCAAATAATCGATAGAGGTGTTGATGAATATCCTTTTTGCCCATCCCATAAAAGATTGCGGGCTTTTCAACGTCCCAATGTTTTTATAAATTTTTAAAAATCCTTCTTGAAAAACATCTTCAGACTCCGATTCGTTTTTCACATATCGCCTGCAAACCATCCTCATCGTGGGTGAAATATATTCATACAACAGATGAAAAGAGCGTTCGTGCCCCTTCTTCAATTTGTTGATAAATTTTTCATCGATAATGATATCCTTGTCCATAAGACGAAAAAAATGAAAATAGTTCCTGATTAATTGAGAACATTTGGAATCCCAAAGTAAATATTATTTAGAGTGATACAAAACCATATTTACAGGTCTTTAAATTATCATTCATATAACTCTTCACTTGAATATTAAAAATTATTGTAATTAGTTCATTTTTAGGCAATGTGTGTTTTTGTAGGGTAGAAATAGAGAAAAATTCATTTACTTTTATGCTTTCGTGCGTACTTTTGCACGATAATTGCAAAACGAAGAATCTGTTTTGAATAAAATGCCTATTGCTCGAAAAATCTCTTTAATTTTTGCGTTTTGCAAAACATTTTTCAATTCAAAACGTATTTAAAGAGTTACGTTAGTATGAACGAAAAGAATTAATTATAAAAATTAAAGACAATTAAAATTAGTATTATGAGAAAGACAATTAAGTTTTTTACAATCATTGCAATAGTTGCAACAGGTTTATTTACAGGATGTGTTGAAGATGTTGTAGACGAAAACCCTCCAACAATTTCTGTTACACCTTCGGCCGACACAACTGACGTGTTCATTGGCGATTCAATCGACTTTACGCTTTCACTTGGATCAGGAAATGGTTTAGCTACATTGAAAACTTTACAATCAGGTGCTGGTGTTGAAATCATCAATGGCGATGTAACTTTCGCTGGAGAATCGAGCCAAGCAGCTACTGTTACGGTTAAAGTAACCAGCGATGCAGCCGATAGTGCAATTATAACAATCTCATTTACGGTTGCCGATGGTGTTAGCCAAGCTTCTGAGACAAGATCAATACGTGCCATTAAGAAAGCAACAGCACTTACAGCTGCTAAAGACTTTACTTGGAAACGTGTTGGTGGAAACGACGCTACTGGATTAGCAACTTTTGGTTTGAAATGGACTAGCAACTCTGCTACTAACGCGATCATCAAAAAAGACGCTACAAAATTTGTAGAACTTGACCCAACAGCTTGGAGTACAATTAAGAACCTTGAAGATTTAAAAAAGGCTGTTGATGCTGCAACAGATATGACTGATTGGCAAAAAGTATCGGCCACAGCAAATAAAACTTACGACTACACCCTTGCTACAATTATTAGCGAAAAATATTTCTTAATACATGTAACAAGTTCTACAGTTGAAGTTTCTACTGTTGGTTCAACCATTACAATTAATGGTGGTTACAAAGAATAAGAAAAAGATTTTTAAATCACTTGCACAAGAGACTGCCCCAAAAAGGCAGTCTCTTTTTTTTACAAACATCGAGAATACAACGAAGTAACCAACAAAATACGCAAGGTGGGAAATATGCAACTTTGAGCATCAAAAATGTAACACCTGTCGCGGGCAAATCATTCAAATTTGTTGTGTGAAACTATTTTCACAATTGACACGCCAGTTGCGTGTACAAACAAAAAAAGTAATGAGAAAAACACAACATGGAATTGGACTAATAGTAATGATAAGCCTCGTTGCAATATTGCTAGTAGCTGGTTGTAAAAAAGATGATATACCTCTTCGCAAAACGGCTTACACACTTATGGTAGAAGACGTATTGGGCGTAACCGGCAATGTGACATTCACCGAACATGAAAATTCATCGACAACCATTGACATCGTTCTAAATAATGCGCCATCAGGGACATATTCGGCTTATTTATGTCAGAATTCAGCTATTGAAGGTGGTGCTGTTATTGCTACACTTAACCCTTTAGGTAAAACTGGCGAAAGTTCAACGCTTATATCAAACATGCCATACGATCAACTAATTGCTTATGATGGACATATAAAGGTACTTAAAAGCACCTCGCCCGAAGTAATACTTGCTTTGGGCGATATTGGAGGCAATGAAATTACAGAGACCAACATAAAATCTAACTTGAATTTAATAGAGCCATTTGGCGTTTCAGGTATAGTATTATTTGAAAAGAGAGCGAATGAAAACACATTAGTAACAATCTCTCTTACTGGCACTATTGCAGGCGCGTCGTATCCATCTACAATAAATTTGGGATCGATTGCCTCAATTGGTGGAGGCCCGATTGTGAAAACATTGAACAATGTGAACGGAACATCGGGCAAGGGTTACACCAACATCCGAAAATTGGACAATGGCACTGCCATTACCTACGACAACTGGCTGATTTACTTGGGCTATATCAATATTTATCAAACATCAGCAAACATCGAAAACATTATTAGCCAGGGAGATGTAGGCTCAAATTTGAAATAGCAAATTTTTTCATTCATATTTTTTTTACGCCCACAAGCAATCTTCGGATGTTTGTGGGTTAAATCATTCATCAATCATCACGCTATGATACATACAGATAACAATCGTACAGTAAATGTAAACAACTTGGGAATCAGCTATACCGATGAAAATACGAGTATGGCTCAATCAATAATATTCATTCACGGATTTCCCTTAAATAAGTCGATGTGGGAAAATCAGGCGAAAAACTTAAAAGAAACACACCGGGTAATAACATACGACATTCGTGGCCATGGCAACACCAATAATGGTGGAGAGAAGTATTCGATTGAGCTTTTCGTGAACGACCTTATTGGTTTAATGGATGCCCTGAATATTGAAAAAACGATTCTTTGTGGCTTATCGATGGGTGGTTACATCGCACTTAAAGCCATTACCGAGTATCCAAATAGGTTTAAAGCAGTAATTTTGTGTGATACAAATTGCACAGCCGACTCTCCAGAAACAATAGCAAATCGAAAGAGAAATGTTGAAATTATTGAAACAGGTACCGTTGGAAAATATGCCGATGAAAGCCTGAAGAAATTTTTCACAGCTAATTCATTAACAGAGAATAAGACAATTGCTGAATTAGTGCGCGATATGATTATTGAAACGTCGAAATCTTCGATTTGCAAAACTTTGCTAGCTCTGGCCGAACGTGAGGAAACATGTAGCAAACTGATTGGAATTAAAGTGCCAGCACTAATCTTGGTCGGAAGAGAAGATCAGGTTACACCGCCCGATGCGGCAAAGCTAATGCACGAAAGTATAAAAAGTTCTACCCTGCACATCATTGAACATGCGGGTCATTTAAGCAACCTGGAGCAACCTGTAGAATTTAATGACCAACTGAAGAAGTTTCTGTCATCGATAAAACATTAGTTACCTGATCTCGATTTTATTTTCTTTATTTCTTATCGGGTTTTTCCTTTGGAACTTTTAACCCTGCTTCTCTCGCTTCACTAATACCGATAGCAATGGCCTGTTCTCGGCTTGTAACCACTCCACCTTTACCATCTTTGCCCGATTTTAATTCGCCATGCTTAAACTCGTGCATCACTTCTTCAATTTTTTCCTGAGCCTTTTTTGAATACTTTCTCATGCTATTTGTGTTTAAATATCTGATTATTAACTAGTTTTTTTTATAGATATATCTATTGAGTAAGAATTATACTGCCAGCTTATGTTTCCGCTTTGAATCGCGGAGTATCCAAAAAATGATTCCACTGATTAATGCCGCAAAAAAGCACCAAACCGAAGTAAGATATTGTGTGAAAAACAGCACTGTTACAGCACACGATAATGCCATTAATACGCCTAACAAATGCGTTCTCTTAATACTCGAAACAAAAAGAGGGGTAATGGAAGCAACAATGTAAACCGCAAAAGCAACCAAACCCAACGAATAGGGATAAGAGTGATTATAATCAATATGATAGCCCATAATTTTAGGCGTTACGGTGAACGAAAACAAGCAATAAGTATAATATACCGACAGCAAGATGCCCATAACCAACAATACCCATAATATCTTTCTTCTTTTTTTATTCTCTTCCATGAATAGAACCGAAAGCGGGATCATCAAAGGCCAAAGCACCTCGGCCATGGTCAAAAACATATATGTAAATACTTTCTGAAGATTCACATAGCTGGGGTTGGGTAGTGTGAGCCACAAAAAACCTTCAGTAATTTGTTGTACGCCAAAGAATAATGGAATACAAGCAAATAATAGTTGATGCGGTTTATGAACTTTTGTAACCGTAGCCACACCAATAGCCGAGATAATAACTCCTCCTGCAAAACTTGCTTCCGCTGAAAAACACATAGATTTTAACTTTCTGTTAGTTTGAATATAATTCTTGATGAAGACTGAAGTGCTACTTCATTGTAAAACGGTAAAGGTTAAAACAACCAATGGAATAGTATTACATCGTTTCTCAAACAACTTACATTATTCACACTTTTGAACGTATCTTTTTGTAATAGCTATAATGGAAAATGTGGAAATGATGTAACTCTTTCCAACAGTTATGTAATACTTCGCGGAATTAAAGGATTCAACTTTGTGCTTTCATGAAAATAATTAAAAATGGATATTACCTATTATATGCTTAATATGCCACCTTTCGTGCTTTTCATTTTGATTAGCTTATTAGGGGCAATTTTGGGAGGATTGGGTACTTTCCTTTTTCGTAAATATATAAAAATGAAAATTCTACGATCTCATAATGAGGTGACCGGTTTTCTATTTTTAGCAATTGCCAGCTTTTACGCTTTCTTACTCAGCTTTGTCGTATTTATGGTTTGGGGGCAATTGAATGAAACACGTGGTAATGTAAGTAGAGAAGGTAGTTCTGCCATGGGACTATACCGCGATATCAAGTACTATCCCGACACTATTGAATCAAAACAACTTATGATCCTATACCTTGATTTTGTGTACAATGTTATCGATGAAGAATTTTCCAATACAGAAAGTATGCAGCCAAGCAGGAAAACGACAGAATCGTTTAATCATGTCTTCTTTAAAATGGAACATCTCGACCCCAAAAGCCAGTTTCAGATTCAGTTAGTAGCCGAAATGTTTAATCATTTGAATCAATTGGCTACTTTCCGGGGACTTCGTATTACTTCGATGGAAACTAAAATCCCTGCTCCAATGTGGTTTCCAATCATACTGGGAGCAATCATCACCATATTTTGTTCAATGTTGTTAGATATTGAGCATACTCGCATGCATGTGTCATTAAATGCGCTACTGGGCATTTTTCTGGCAATGATTTTCTTTATTATTCTTTCACTTAATCCTCCCTATTATGGCAACTTGAAAATTAAACCCGAATCGTATAAACAGATATTTACAATGGAAAAGTGGAACAGCGAACTTCAGCCAACAAAATCTACACCGTAGTAAGAATAGTGATAGAATTAAATAATTAAGCAAATGATTTTCAAAGCAAATAGCATCCCGATAATTCTGTTAAGTTTTTTATTCGGCTTATTTATAACATCCTGTGGGGCAGACAAACAAAAAGTTGATGATGCTTTTGATCGTATAAAGAAAGAACGGATGCTGTTAACCGATACCAATTTTGTGAGTAAAGAAATAATACAGGAATCGATGAACACAGTACCAGTGAAGACAAAAGAAACGCTAGATGAATGGACCAAATTTAAAATAGAAACTGAATATAAAATACGGTTGAACGATAATAAGATAAAACAAATAAAAGGTTTACCAAATGCAAATGCAAGGTTACTTAAAAAGGTGGCAGGGTTGGAGAAAGACAATAACGACCTGAAAATAGAAATAGAAAAATACAATGAAGAGGTGAAAGTGAAATGGGAAATGTTTAAAGTTTCAACGAATCATCATATTAATGAGATTGGTATTGAGCTTGATGCCTTGAAAGTAAAAGGGAAGCACTAAAGGGAAATGCGTGAATTATATAACTCTATTCTAAAGTTTTATAACACTTCATCATTAAATACTTCTCACCTTGGTTCTATAAAATTCATTGATTGTTATGGAAGCAAAGAGTCTTGAAAAAAGTTTTCCAATCGTATGCGTAGGCGGTTCGGCAGGAGGTCTCGATGCTTATACTCGTTTGCTTAAGAATCTGCCATCCGATATGGGTGTTGCAATTGTTATCGTTAATCATCTCAGAAAAGTAGCAACCTTTCTGCACGAGATTCTTCCTCACTACACCGATATGCCCGTAATATTGATAAAAGAAAAGCTAGATATTATACCCAATCAGGTATTCATTATTCCCGAAAAACATGATTTACATGTTCTAAATGGCGAATTCCGATTAAAACCCATATCGAAACCAACAGGTTGGCCCGATGTGATTACTGTTTTTATGCGATCGCTAACTAAAAACTGGGACGGAAAACTAATTGCCATAATTGTTTCTGGTTACGATGGCGATGGAGCAGAAGCAC
>Ga0209373_10002088_pt1 | contig 20970 bp, 27 predicted proteins | sample Higcelweek5metaG_FD_187173 | JGI IMG/M metagenome (GOLD analysis project Ga0209373, IMG submission 187173) | Freshwater pond sediment microbial communities from the University of Edinburgh, under environmental carbon perturbations - High... | ecosystem: Environmental > Aquatic > Freshwater >... | reverse complement strand
AAATAAACCTGCAGCTGGAAGTGTCTATGACTTTTTTCCTGTACTCCCAGGCGTCCTTCATCCTTTTCCTGAAGAAGTTTTCGTCGATTTCCTCGTTAATATCCCTTGTCATCATCCTTATGGCTATTTTTGAAGCGTCATTTATGAAACCTTTGCCTATAAAGCTGTCCTTGAAATTATATACCTCGACAATATCTCCATTTGTATACTCGCTGTCGTAACCCTCTATTTCGTTTGTGTATATCCAGGGGTGGCCGTTTTCGGCTTTTCTTCCCATTCCTTTATATAAATAAAACTTACATGCCATTGATACTACCTCCCTTTTTCATTTGTAGTATACCACAACTGTATTGCTAAAAAAATCCTTTGACATACTACAAGGTAATAATTTAAACTATAATTTGTGAAATTTAATCAGAGGAGAGAAAAACATTGAGCATACTTACTGTGAAAAACGTGAATCACGGATTCGGAGACAGGGCAATTTTGGAGGATGTTTCCTTCAGGCTTCTAAAAGGGGAGCATGTTGGCCTCATTGGCGCAAATGGAGAAGGCAAGTCCACTTTCATGAATATAATTACAGGGAATCTGATGCCTGACGAAGGTGTCATAGAATGGTCCAACCGTGTAAGGGTAGGATACATGGACCAGCACACAAAGCTGGAGAGGGGAAATACGATCCGGGATGTCCTCAAGGATGCCTTCAAGTATCTGTTTGACCTGGAGGAGGAGCTGATGTCAATAACGGACAAAATGGCTGAAGCTTCAACAGAGGAACTGGAAAAGCTGCTTGAAGATATGGGAACCATACAGGATATGCTGGACCATAACGGATTTTACATGATAGATGCCAAGATAGAAGAGGTCGCAGGCGGACTCGGGCTAAAGGATGTGGGACTTGACAAGGATGTGGAGGATTTGAGCGGCGGTCAGAGGACAAAGGTCCTTCTTGCCAAGCTCTTACTGGAGGTGCCTGACATCCTCCTGCTGGACGAGCCCACAAACTATCTGGACGAGCAGCACATAGAGTGGCTCAGGAGGTACCTGCAGAACTACGAGGATGCCTTCATACTCATATCCCATGACATACCGTTCCTCAACAGCGTAATCAACCTTATATACCACATGGAGAACAAAAAACTTACGAGATATGTGGGCGATTACGACAACTTCATGAGGGTTTACGATGCAAAGAAGCAGCAGCTTGAGTCAGCCTTCAACAGGCAGCAGCAGGAGATAGCAAAGCTGGAGGACTTCGTTGCAAGGAACAAGGCCAATGTTGCCACAACAGGCATGGCCAAGTCAAGGCAGAAAAAACTGGACAAGATGGACAGGATAGAGCTTCCAAAGGAAAAGGTCAAACCGGAGTTTAATTTCAAAAGCGCCAGGGCAAGCGGAAAAATGATTTTTGAGACGGAAGATCTGGTCATAGGTTACGATTCTCCACTGTCAAAGCCCATAAATGTGAGGATGGAAAGAGGAGACAAGGTGGCATTGACAGGAGCTAACGGACTCGGAAAGACAACCCTGCTAAAAAGCCTTTTGGGGCAGATAAAGCCTGTTTCAGGCAGCATCGAACTGGGGGACTATCAGTATATAGGCTACTTTGAGCAGGAGATAAAGGAGTCAAACTACAACACCTGTATTGAAGAGGTGTGGGAGGAATTTCCTTCATACACCCAGTACCAGGTCAGGGCGGCACTGGCGAAATGCGGGCTTACAACAAAGCATATTGAAAGCAAGATGGTTGTGCTAAGCGGTGGTGAGCAGGCAAAGGTAAGGCTGTGCAAGCTTATGAACAGGGACACCAATATACTGATACTGGACGAACCTACAAACCATCTTGATGCGGATGCGAAAGAGGAGCTTAAGAGAGCCCTGAGAGAATACAAAGGGAGTATACTTCTGGTCTGCCATGAACCGGAATTTTACAGGGATGTGGTTTCTGATGTGTGGAACTGTGAGGAATGGACGAACAAAATCATATGATGATTTAAAGAAAGGCTGCCGGCAGAATATTGGATTTTGTTGGCAGCCTTTTGCAATATTGCGGTTTTGTAATCTGCCTGACAATGCTTATATCAAGTTTTTTGGATTTGCTTTTTGATAGTACTTTTGTGCTTTTACTGCGAAAACAAAGTAGAGTATAATCAGGCAAGGAAAGAGTAGCCAGATATAGCCCCTCATAATTGCAAAAGGCGTTTCAAATAAAAATGCCCGCCAAAAGGCTTCCCCGGTCTTTTGCCATAGGCCTGGTGTATAATATAACAGTTTCGGATCAAGCAGCGCATTGATACTGATTGCTTTCGTTAAAACCAGTGCAGTGAAGATGGGGATGTAGCACACTGCCAGGGACAGCCACATGTTAGACATTTTTTTGTACCGCTCTGCTTTTGAAGAAATATCGGAAAAAATATCATCACCAGCTGTTTCCTCTATTCTTTTGAAGTATTGCTTCCCTGATGTTTTTGTCCCGGCAATATGTTCCCATCCGCTGTCCTTAAACAATGCAATGTAATTCTCTAAATCATCATATGACTTAAAACTGCGGTAATCTATTTTTATGTAGGCAGCATTATCCGGTGAATACTCACGGAATTCATAATTGATGCATTTCCCATGGAATTTCCATCCTTTATTTGCCATTTCGTTCAGCCATTTTTCTTCTTTATCAAGATCAACATATATTCTGAACCTTTTCATAAAACACTCCACCCTACTTAAATTTATTAGATGTAACGTCAATCATATGCTTCATTCTTTCAAAATCCAGCATCACTACTTTTTTCCCCTCTTCCGTGATGTGATAGACTTTACGTCTGCCGTCATCACTTCCCACAGGCTGAATAAATTTCAGTTTCAGCAAATTTTCAATTGCCCCGTATAAGGTCCCTGCCGCTATCCTTACGGCCCCGTCGCTTAATGCCTCGACTTTCTGCATAATAAGGTACCCATGTGCCGGTTCAAGCAAAGCTAAAAGAATATAATAGACTGTTTCTGTTAGTGGTAGATTTTTATCTCTGTTCATGTGGCTTTCTACTCCTTTGTTATACAGCTGAACTATATAGTTATACTATATACAGTTTGACTGTATATGTCAACAACAAAAAACCATATAATTTGCGCATTATATGGTTCGGATATACCTTATATTGTGTTGAGAGAAACGACGAGTATCATATGATCATGAGTATAGCTATAACCCCAATAATATCTGCAGAAAAGTGCGATATCCATGAGGCAACTATGTTTTTTGTTCTATGGTAAATCAAACTGTAAATAATGCTGTCGATAAATATTGTAAAAATATCATAAGCTACTACTGTAAAAGAGCCCGCCGAATAATGCATGAAAGAGAAGATAACAGAAGGTACTATAATAGCTGCAGCGGTCCCCATGAACCAGCCCAGCCTTTCCTGGAAAAGTCCCCTGTAGGTGATTTCTTCGGCAAAAGTTCCTATGATGATCATGATAAACAATGGAAGAAGCTGATTAAAACTCAATAAAGGAACCCTTGACTGTACATGAGCTGCGAAGCCGGGTACAAAATTCTTTGCGACCATAAGAGTACCTATTTGCAAAACCACAGCAACCAATAGCACAAGATGCCAATTATCTTTGATATCCTTTAGCGCATGTTTGAACTTGAATCCGATTTCCTGGAAGGACCGGTTCCTTAAACGCCTTTCTACAAGAAAATAGGCAATTGGTATCAGCTCGAAAATTCCTTTCACTTGTGGGAAAATAAATGAAAGTATCACTACAAGCCCTATTATGATCAATGTTTCAAAGAATATCCTCACATCAGGTTTCTTCTGTAGTTCATTCTTGATCTCCATTTGGGTCATCTTCTTTCCGCTTTTTTTTAATTTTCAATTGTCTTTTGATGCAAATCAATATATCTGAATTGACAGCAGATCTTCATTCCTGTCATTCATATACTTGTAGGAATCATATACTCCCTGATTATAGAATTCGGGTGCCAATTCTTCTACTACGAAGCTTAGTATAAGGTTTGAAGCTAAGTCTCCCAATTCTTCTTCCCGCTCATTCATAAAGAAATCTTTTATTGACGAGATCATTTCTTCCTTTTTCTCTTTAGTCAATTTGATCCTATTATCCTTTTTCATTTTCATACCTCTCCTTATCATTCTACAGCTGTGAAATTGTTATTTCAAACAGGGTTTACATGCGATATCTCAATGATTCGGGCTTTAATTCACAATATTTCCAGAAAATGGTGGGCAGCGGCTGACAAGTACCGGTTTTCCAGCCAAATGGCCGCCAGTTCCGTTTCCAGGGCTGCTTCATCAATTATCGAATAATTAAGGTCGGAGTTCTGAATCAGGCTGAAAGCGGACTTCGGTACCAAAGCGGTTCCAACACCTGAAACAGCGCAAAGCAAAGCTGTTCTTGCATCATCTGTTTTTCATATTATTCTTGGCTCAAAGGCGGCTGGGAAATATGCAGTTTGTTGGCAGCTCCTGTAATCTGTTCTTCTTCTGCGACTGCAAGAAAGTATTTCAGCTGTCTGATATCCATTAACGTTCACCTCGTTAAGATATTTTTTTCGTATGGATTGCATACGGTATGTGTATTTTCATTTTATACACTCTTTTATTATAATGATAGAGGATGACACAAACATGGTCAAATTTTTTGGAGGTGAGAACGTGGGAAACATAATGGATTTATTTGTTACATTTTTAAAGATAAGCACATTTACTGTAGGCGGAGGACCAGCAATGCTTCCATTGATCGAACAGTCTGCAGTTTACGATAAAAAATGGATAACAGAGGAGGAGTTTATCGATATGGTAGCCTTGTCACAATCGATTCCCGGACCTATTGCTGTAGACACGGCGGTTTATATCGGTTATAAAGTGGCAGGAATAGGAGGCAGCATATCCGCTATGCTAGGAGCTACCTTATCGGCTTTTGTAGCCATACTGGTAATTGCCATATACTTCACCAACTTAAATCAAAACAAAGCGGTGGATGCGGTTTTTATGGGACTGAGGCCTGCAGTTGTTGCATTGCTTGCGATACCAGTGCTGAAGATGGCCAAAAGTCTTAAGATAAACCCAAAAACAATCATTATTCCGATAGTTACAGCAATACTTGTTTCGTTTTATAATATCAACGCAGTGTATATAATCATTGCCTCCGGCTTAGGCGGTTTGGCTTACGGATGTATGCGAAGGAGGAGTGCCAGGTCATGAGTTTATATTTGAAATTGTTTTTAGTTTTTATGAAGATCGGACTGTTTTCCTATGGCGGTGGAAACGCTATACTTCCTTTAATAAAGCAAGAAATAGTTATCAACAATCTATGGCTTAAATCCAGTGAATTTACTGACCTTGTAGCCATAGCACAAGTGACGCCGGGACCTATAGCTATAAATGCAGCCACATACATAGGCTATAAGGTTGGCGGGATATGGGGAAGCGTTATCTCCAGTGTAGCACTTATACTGCCAACCTTTATAATAATGCTGCTTATAACAACCATGTTTACAAAATTCAAGGAGAACAGATATGTAAAGGAAGCGTTTTCGGGTATTTTACCGGCTACTGTGGGCTTGATAGCTTCAGCAGCAATAATGGTATCCTTTGGCTCCTTTGTGGATTACAAAAGCATATTGATTTTTGCCTGCGTGTTTATTGCAGGGTATGTATATAAAGTTGATATTATTAAGCTTACGGTGGTCTCAGGGTTTATAGGATTTATTCTATACAGATAGCTTGGGTTGAATTCCCGTAAACAGGGTTAATATATAAAAAGGAGTGCACTTCAATCGGCACTCCTTTTAGTATGGGCTTTTGGTTCTAAAGACTATATTTCATCCCGCTTGTATTCAAGTATATCTCCAGGCTGGCAATTCAAGGCCTCGCATATGGCTTCCAGGGTAGAGAACCTGATGGCACTGATCTTACCAGTCTTTATTTTGGACAAGTTCACGTTGCTTACGCCGACTTTTTCACTCAGCTCATTCAGGCTGATTTTACGATCTGCCATAACTCTATCCAATCTCAATATTATCGCCATGTCTATGTCCTCCTAAATTGTTTCATCAGATTCTTTTTGCAAGGCACATCCATATTCAAAGATAAGTGCGATGCACCAGAACATCAAAGCGCCTACTATTGCCACAAGATTCAGGCTGATCATAGAGGAGGACGCAGTTGAAGTCTGAAAGTCAAATAATGAAATTATCAGGTATAAAACGGCAATGCGTTTGATCCTTTTAACATGTTTCAATTCAAAGGGGGAACTGTCCACACATATATCTTTAAAAATATTTTCAGCCTGGCGGAATAAATTCGCTGTCAGCATCAAAGCAACAATACCTACTACAATCACAGTTATCAATTGGGCTATGTTTATGTTTGAAATGTTTGGATCAGCGAAGGGGCTGTGTAAAACAACATTTCCTTTCAAAACAAGAAGTGCCGTATTACCAAAAAGCATGATATAAACTATGCCGGCAATTGATATGCCGATGCCAACGTAACAGAATATACGTGCAATTTTTAAGATAATAGAAAGCGGTTTGCTTAAAGATTTGATTTTATTCGTGATGGGTTTTTCATTATTCATAATCATTAGTCTCCTTTACAAATACCAATTTTCTCCATACCACAAAAATAGCACGTTGATTTATGTTTGTCAATAGATATTTAATGATTATCGTTAAATAATACTCTTTTATAGTTAAAAACCATATTAGTCGCATTTGAAGATATTAAGAGTAATTCGGCAATTTCAAAAAATAAGTTGAAATACATTTTAAAGCATTATATGCTGAATTCAGGCATCGATGTAATCTATTTAAAAGAAGAAGGTAAATTATGGATATTAAAATTGAAATGATACCGCCATATAAAATTGCGTATATACGAAGAACAGGCCTGTACGGTTCCGAAAATGTTCAAATAATGGAACAATTAAAAAGTTGGGCTAAAGAAAAAAATTTATTTAATGACAGATCAATACTATTAGGAATAGCTCATGATGACCCTCAATTTACAGAAACTGAGAATTGTCGTTACGATACATGTTTAGTTATTGTTGATGAATTAAAGATTGAAAATAAATATATTAACTTTGGAAAAATTGTTGGCGGAAAATATTGCATATTTAAAATTAGTCATACAGTAGATGCTATGCAAAAAGCATGGATGGAGATATTTTCTGAGTTATCAAAAAGAAATTATAAATTTGATGATACAAGACCTGTTCTTGAGCGCTATGAAATGCAGATGATACAGAAGCATTATTGCGAAATTTGCGTACCAATACTATAAAAGAATATAAAGACAAATTCAAATTTGTAGAGTTCAGCCTTTAATTGTAATAGAGTTTAAAATAATCTAAGGAGTGCTAAAGCACTCCTTTAAGCAGCATCAAGTAAAACTCGATACACCATATTTATCTATCAATTTGTTTATATACCAGGCTGTATTACTGCTTTTGCAGAGTCCATTTTCGGAAATTTCGTCTTTATAGCTTAAAATATCAACAGGTTCATCGATGTCAACAAATGAACGAATAAATCCGCATTTGAGGCCTTCAGCATTAATTGCATCAATAGTATTTTCCAATACATTTCCATATCCGTAAATCTGATTCCGGAAAACAGCCCAGTGAAATTTTTTCATACCCACGAGGCAATAACCATTATCTAATGTCGGACCTAATACAATATCCCTGTCTTTTAAAACATCAAAAGCCTCATTCAGATCTTCAGGTTGAATTTGAGGGATATCCGCCCCCATCAAAATGCAGGCATTGTATCCCATACCAAGGACATCACTTATGGCATTGGCCATCCTTTCTCCAAGGTTTTCTCCTCGCTGCAAACAATATGAGTTTTTTAAACCTAAAATTTGTATCAATTGTTTTTTTTCCCCCTCAGGAGTATAAAATACAAAGCAATCCTTCCCTGAAATGCTCAGGCATCTTCTCAAATCCATCAAGAAGCATGTATGAAGCTTTGCGCACTCTTCAGGAGAAAATAATCTCTGGAGCCTGGTTTTGGTCTGCCCAGGAACAGGAACTCTTGTGAATAAAATAATTGCTTCTTTCATACTCTTTTAACCTCCGGTTGTTCCCCCGCAGCTGGACCCTTGACCTGCAGTACATGCAAAGCAATGATTTCCAAATCTGATATGCCTTTTTCCATAAGGCTTATTTAAATAGTCCGCAATAGTTTCGGCTGATTTGATAGGCATATCAGCTGCCTGATTGAAATCGCAGTCATAAAGTTTTCCATCCCAGCTAACAGAAAGCTGTTTTCGGCACATCATTGATTCCAGTGTTGCCGGATTGAACGATTTATAAAGTTTCAACATATAATCTTCCAGGTTCCCTGACCTGACAAGGAACTTGGCAAAACGTCCAATAGGGCTATTTGTAATAGTGAGAACCCGGTTAATCGAAATACCATATTCAGCCTCTAATTTCGACATATATTCTCTTTCGATGGAATTTTGATCAGGAGGTAAAAATGCTCCGCCGGGGTTATATGCGATGTTTAAAATCAATTCGGGGTCTCTTCCATATCCCAGCTCATTGAGCTTTTTGAGGACCTTGATTGAGCCTTCAAACACGTTATCCCCTCTTTGTCTGTTGACATCCTTAGGGCTGTAGTACGGAAGTGAACAGACAAGCTCAACTTTGTGGTCAGCGTAGAATTGAGGCAGGTGGTTGTATGGCTTGTCCATCATAATTACAAGGTTTGTACGCACAATCACATGACCGCAAACCTTTTTGCTTTCTTCTACAAACCACTCGAAATCTGGATTCATCTCGGGAGCTCCGCCAGTTATGTCGATTGTCTTAAACCCGTATTGATGGCACAATTTCAGGCAGGCCTCCATCACATTTTTATGCATGACCTCGTTTATTCCAGGCCCTGCTTCAACATGGCAGTGTTTACAACTCAGATTGCATAATTTGCCTATATTGACCTGCAGGACATCAAGAACATCCGATGTAAGTTTAACCTTTTCATTTTTTATGCAGCTTTCAAAATCAGGGATCTGTGTCAAATATTGCGGGTAGTTGCTGATTTCCATTTTATAACTCCAATTTCTTTACTATATTTTTCATTTGTACGCCATGCACCAAAGTTGCTCCTCCGCGTATTGCTGCAGCTACATGGACAGCTTCGGTCATCTGCTCCTCATTAGCACCTTTTGAAAGGCAATCCTGTGTATACGAATCTATGCAGTATGGGCATTGGATCGCGTGGGCAACTGCAAGCGCTATCAAAGATTTTTCCCTGGAGGTCAGAGCGCCGGCCTCAAAAACAGAACTATAATATTTCATAAAGTTCTCCCACATTACCGGTGCTTCCTCACCTATAGTATCAAATTTACCTAAATCTTCAAGATTATAATAAGTGTTCATGATTGCTTCCTCCTAATAAAACTTATACTTTGCTTTATTTATTAAAGATTTCTTAATGTCAGGATTTTCTCCTGTTTTTAAAATATCGACCAGAAGATGGTGCACATTGTGGCATCCTTCTTTTGTCAATCTCCCAGCACAGGAAGCGCAGTAAGTGTGTATGCTTCCATAATTTCTTTCCTTTAAGTCATTTGGAAATTTCTGTGCCATTTCAGGTTCCATCACTCCTGCACATCCTCCAAGACCGCAGCATTGGATTCCTTTTATCTGGCTGACTTCATCCGGCAGAAAGGATTTCATATGCTCCATCAATAAAAGGCTTTCCCTGTCGGGGCATGGCAAAAAAATATTAATATCAGGGTCAGCAATCCTATGTCCCAGGCCCAATTGCTGCAATTTTTCATAGATGCTCAGAATCGGAATCTGAAGTCTTGGTTTTAAATAGTAATAACAATTGGGACAAGTCACCACCAATTCTTCTGCTTCGCAATGGGACAGTTTCTGGCTAATATTTGATATAATAGTCTTTTCCTCATCAATCAAACCCAGATCGGAAACCGGCTTTCCACAGCAGTCAAAAACGATGCCCATGCCAACCTTTTCCTTCAAAAGCTCCAACAATATTTTTGTGGTATTTGGGTAAAGGGCCGAAAAGTTACAGCCAGGAAACAGTATGCTTTTTGCTTTTCCGTGGGTGTAATTTCTGAACAAATAGTTCTTCTTTTCTGCTAAAAGCAGTCCATATCCTTTCAGTGCCAATTTTCCTCCGTTTTCTGCAACTATCTGCCGGCGCATCTGAAGGACCACCTCGTTGCCATCAATATTTTTGGGACAAGCAGTTTTACATTCTCCACATAAAAAGCAGTGAAATGCAAGATCCCGGAGCTTTTCCGTGTCACCGAGCACTATTCCATGTGAATCCAGAAAATCGCATTGTTTCCTGCACAAGCCGCATCTATCGCATTCGGATACTATTGATTTATATACCATACTTTTACTTATGCCTCCGTTCACATCCATAGGGATATACTTTTTTTTGAGGTAGTAGCCAATACCCAAGGAAACAGCACCAAGAAACAACGCAACAACCATTAACAAGACCTTGTTGTCTTTTTCAGCGAAACTGGAAATACCGATAGTATACATCGCTGTTCCAGGTATCATGAAAATAAAAGAAAAAAATGTATATGGCCAGAACTTTATTTCGGTAATACCATATGCAAAGTTTTGCAGGTTGTAAGGGAAAATCGGTACCAGCCTTGTTATCATCAATACAAGCATTTCATTTTTCCCTGACTCGTCAAACAACAATTGTTTCAAATATCTGTTTTTCTCCAATTTCGGCTTTACACTGTCCTTTAAGAAAAACCGGCCAATAAGAAATGCAACCGAAGCACCAGCTGTTGCAGCTAGGCAGCAGAGCAAAGTGCCAAGGAACGGACCAAATATAAGACCGGCCAAAATTGCATAGGTCACTCCTGGAAGCGCAAGCGCCACGCAGCCTATAACGGACAATATCATGTAGACTGCTGCGGCTTGAGCTACATTTTCAGAAGCCATTTTCCTCAGAAACAGAAGACTTTCTGAACTGCTCAAGTATTCAGACCAGCCGAAATACTGATTAAGGGCTAGTAAAAGCAGTACCAGACAAGCAAAAACCAGTGCCTTTTTATTTTTTACATTCTTCATTGATTTTCTCCTAATTCTTAGCTTCATCTGAAAAGGTGCTTACTTTCTTAGCGGATATCAGCATATATTTTTGAAATCTCTTCTGCAGGATAGCCCTTCCTGTACAATTCACGCAGACGGTTCATCTGCCACATAAGCTTTAGCTTTTTTATGTTGCTGCCTGAAAATCTTCTTTCTGACGTATATATTCTATGCCTTGCAATCCCTATATCAATTCCTGATTTTTTTAGATTGCAGGAAAACTGGTAGTCTTCCATAATCGGCAAAACAGGAAACATACCCATATCGAAAAACAATTTCCTTTCAATAAAAATCCCCTGGTCTCCGAACACTATTTTATGCTTCCTTATGCGGCGGTTTGAAAAATACTGGCAGCATTTCATCAGGATATTCCTGGTCTTGAATGCTATGCCAAAACACCCAACCCTGTAGTCCTTCATGACGCATTCTATTTCCTCCAAAAATGTTGGCGGGATCTCGCTGTCGCAATGAAGAAACAGCAGAACGTCACCAGAGCTTTTTTCTGCTCCGTAGTTCATTTGATTTGCCCTTCCTTTTGGTGAGCTAAGAACGGTAAATTCCTTAGATATCAAGGAAACAGTATTATCTTTGCTTCCGCCATCTACAAAAAGGATTTCACAGCGATGTTTTATGGGCTGCAATTGCCACTGAAGATTTGAGATTAGTATCTCTTCATTGTAAATCGGGATGATTATTGATATTTTCATCATGTTACTCCGCTGGATGCTTATCGCTATATATTTTTTTAAGCATTGAAGCAAAGGCTGCCAGCGCAAACATAATGAAGATTGCTGTGATCACTGTCTTCAAACTGCCTGTCAGCATCCCTCCAACATATGAGTATACGATTGTAGCAGGCAGCTGGCCTATGCCTGTGGCAATGAAAAATGGCACAAAAGCCATGGATGTCAAACCGGCGGCATAACTTACAAAATCAAATGAAACAAAGGGAAGCAGTCGGCATATGAGGATAGTGTTTTTACCATATCGTTCAAAAAAATCATCAAAACTTTTCATCGAAAATTTGTTTGTCAGTTTTTCCACAGCTTCCCGGCCATAGATCCTTGCAATGAAGAAGCATAGAGCGGCGCCTGCCATTGCACTGGACCAGGATAGGATAGCACCCTGCCACCATCCGAATAAAGCAGCGTTTGCAAAGGTTATAAGGAATGCCGGTAAAGGGGCAATAATGGATGAAATGACCATCAAAGCGAAAGAGATAATAACCGCATATATACCATAAGAGCCAATATATCCTTTAATAATATCCACATTCATTGAACTAAAAAGCATAAATATTCCGTTTACCTTCGACTTGAAAGGCGGAACGGCAATATAACCAGCTGCAATTGCTATTGATAAAAATAAAATCAAGAGTTGCCAGATTCGTTTGTTTTTCTTGTTCATGAGCACCACATCCTTTTTATAAACTATTACCCAAATTACAGGTTACATTATAAAAGCATTTTAATTCAACGGTTATAGAATAATGTGATATTTGCACGCTTATCTATCTGTTTTTCCTATACAGGGTCTTATTTTATGGGGCTATCAGTTTTGTTTATAGATGCAAAATCATACATCATATATTGCGATAACCGCTGTCTCTTTAAGATGCTATAATGATGTTGATTGTTAAACAACTAACTATAAGGGGGAAAAAAATGAAAAAACTAACAATTTTAATATTGTCTGCTGTTATGATACTTTCCATAGCAATGACAGGCTGCTCTCAGAAAAATCCTTCAAACACCTCAACCCCATCCGGAACTGGTACATATGCAAAGGATGATTTATTGGTAAGTGCTGACTGGCTAAAAGACAATTTGAACAAAGTAGTGATACTGGATGCCAGGGCAAAAGAAGCATACGCAAAAAAACACGTTGCAAATGCTATAAATGTGGCATGGCCTCAGTTTACAGACATGGAAAACAAAAAATCCGGCGATAAAGGATTTGGAATCCTATTGGAAAAATCAAAACTTGCTGATGCCATTGGCAAGTTGGGAATAGACGGCTCAAAGACAGTTGTGGTTTATGGTGCACCTCCAACCGGTTGGGGTGAAGCTGGCCGTATAGCCTGGACATTGAAATCGGCTGGTTTGAGTAATGTTAAAATATTGAATGGTGGCTGGACAGCCTGGGAAAGTAAAGGATATGCAGCAGACACAAATGTTCCAGCTGTTACAGCAGCTAAGTTTACAATTTCATCTATTGACTCATCAATAAATGCCACTACCGAATATATCAGCACTAACATGAGCAAGTTAAAGATAGTTGATGCGAGAGAAACTGATGAATACGCCGGCGCAGTTAAGTATGGCGAGGCAAGAGGCGGCCATTTACCTGGCGCTATAAACATAACCTGGACGCAATTATATAATGCTGACGGTACTGTAAAAAGCCAATCTGACATAGAAGCTGTAATGACAAAGAATGGAATAACAAAGACGGACGAGATCGTAACTTACTGCACAAAGGGAATCAGGTCAGCCGATATGGCATTGATCCTGAAAATGGCTGGATACAATGCTAAGAATTATGATGCATCATACTATGAATGGGCAGGAGACAGCTCATTAAAAGTAGAAAAATAAGTCTATCTTCCAAATCTACAAATAGATTCCAAAAATGAAGGAGCTTTGCAAAATTTTCATTTTGCAAAGCTCCTTCTAATCTAACGTTCCTATTACATTATTCAACTCGAACAGGGCCTTGGGGTCAATTTTCAGGGTAATGCTTTCATCACCTGATCCGCCGTAGACAAAATCAGATTCAAGCAGTCTGTTGTCAATTATATAAGGCAATCCGATGCCCAACATGGGGACATTTCCCACTGTAAATCCAGTTGTTGATTTGACTTCTTCTTTGGTTGCCATCCTGACATTTTTGCAGTTGAGCAAATGTTTTATTTTCTTGAAATCCACATGGCCTCTGTCACCTGATATAACCAGCACATGATAACCGACAGCAGTATACAGTATCAATGCCGGAGCCATTTGCGCTATGCCTATACCATAATAGTCGGCGCCTTCCTGTGCGGTAAGGATAGGCTTGTCGTTGCGTATCATCTCGTAAGTAAATTTGCTGTTTCTTAAAATTTCTTCGACATTTTCCATAAAGAGAACCTCCGTAACAATATCAGGATCTATTTAACGCAACCGCAGGATTCAAAAATTATAATTATGGTATTGTTTGCTATTCTTCTATCCAGAAGTTGCTTGAATCTGGCCGTATGCATTTTGCCATCCTGGCGAAGCGTTTCCATTTCCTCAGTGATTTCAATCTGTTTTGATACCAATTCATCATACATATCCTCAAATTTTGCCAGCTTTTCTACAGCGTCTCCCGAATATCCCTTAGTATCGTGTGTGATTTTATCATCGCTTGCGATATAAATGCCGTTATCCGATTTTTGTGTTAGTCTGCTCATAATATTCAGCTCCTTTTCTTTGCAGAGATATTATTTTTTACAATATAATTATATCAGACAATGGGTGCAGCCTCACCTTCTTTACGAAAAATAACCGGAAAACGCGATTTAACCGCTGAGCAATCTGGATGCAAGGAAAGTACAGGTTTGTAGAAGAATGCAAACAAGGATATAATAGACTCATAAAGAACGTATTTTGATTAGGAGTGAGAACATGACAGTACAGGAGCTGGAACAAAAAGTTGATTTGCTGTCTTTGATTGAGGAAGATTATACATTGAATGAATTCGGGGGCTCATATTCCGTTGATCCCTGTCCTGTGTGCGGGAATTTCGGCCATTTTTTCATCAATCCCCAGACCCAAAGGTATGCAAGCCTTGACAGCTGCTGCAAAGGAGGAGGCGTTTACCAATACCTGCAGGAAATTAAGGGGATGAATGAGGACGAGGCATTTAGAAGGCTGCAGGAGCTTGCAGGTGTTTCAGTAAAAAATGAAACTGGCCAAAGAAAGCTCACCCTTGAGATTGAACCTGCATTGATGGATGCACTGAAGCGTTATACAGCTGCAAAAGGTGTTGAGACGGGAAGCTTCATTGAGGAACTGCTTAGGAAAGCGATTCCCGATGAATATTTTGCATAATATTGACGAGGTTATTCAGCGACACTATAATATTTATAAGTACTATTTAATATTATAGTAACTATTAGAATATCGATAGAGGAGCATGTGTTATGTACGAGCCAAAATTGGAAAAGGAAATAAGGTGCCCCCTTGAATATGGGCTTGATTTATTCGGAGGGAAATGGAAATCCAGGATCATCTGTATACTTGCATCAAAGGGGACTATGCGCTATAACGAGATCCGCAAGGAATTGTTCAACATTACCGATGCGGTTTTGGCCTCCATGCTTAAGGAAATGACAGCGGACGGACTGGTGACCAGAAAACAGTACAATGAGATACCGCCCAAGGTTGAATATTCCCTGACTCCAAAAGGGGAGTCGGCGGTACCAATACTCCAAAGCATATGCTTATGGTCAAAAACATATATAGAAACCGATAAGGAAAAAGCTCTGCCCCCGTGCAAAACATGCACCCAGATATAGCGTAATCAATAATTCGATTTGTAGGATACCGGCAATAGTCAGTATCCTGTTTTTTTTCAAGCAATTCACAATACTATCAAAATAAGTAGTGACTAATAAAATTGTTAATACTTGTATATGAATTAGTTGCTTTTTATAATAAAGTTAAGCGGAAAAACAATTTTGGAGGTGTATTATGAAAATACAGAATATCAATCTTTTGTTTGACAGTTTGATACAAGACGAAAAATCTGATGTTCAAATGCTCCCCATAACGGAGGGGGCTATGCCATTGATTCTTGCTGAGTTAAAAACAAATAAGAAATTGCCGGCGCATTATCATGGCGAAGGAGCAGAGGTCTACCAGATAATATCAGGGGAAGGCATTATTGAGTTTGGCGAGCTGAAGAATGGAGATGTCTTATGGGGGAACAGTCTTAAAATTAAAGAGGGGGATGTTTTTGAAGTTCTGCCTTATGTGGTGCACAGATTATCGAATTATGGCAATGAGGTTTTGCGTATGATTTTCTTTGCTCCCGCTTCCCACATGGGCGATGACAGGACATTCATATAAGGAAGGAGGAAAGGGTCTATGAAAAAACTGAGATTTAAGAAGATCGATGCATTTACCACAGGAATATCCTCGGGAAATCCTGCAGGCTATGTATATATGGATAATGATGGAATGCTTAACGAAGAAGAAATGCAAAGGATAGCGCTGGAATTGAAAGGCTTCGTAAATGAAGTCGGATTTGTCAACAATGTTGGCGATCAATACAGATTGAAATATTATTCATCCGAATGTGAAGTTGCATTTTGCGGCCATGCGACCATCGCCATAATGTATGACTTGCTAGTCAATAACAAGGATTTGCTTGATAAAAAAGAAGTTAAAATCAATGTAAAAGCTGGAACCTTGTCTGTTTTCAACCACATCAAGGAGGAGGATGCCGCATTCATTATGGCTCCGGCACCAAAATTCCTGAAGCATGATCTTAAAACCGAAGAGGTGGCGGATATCCTTGGGATCAACTCTTCAGAAATCAATGCGGCGATGCCTGTACGCCTTATAGACGGAGGGTTGAGGACGTTGATAGTGCCTATGTGCTCTTTGGAGGAATGCCTGAAGGTTAATCCGCATCAGGAGAACTTAAGACATTTTTGCCTGAAAAATGGAATTGATATTGTTTTGATTTTTACCGATGAAACCCATACTGCGCCGGGCAAATACCGGACACGGGTATTTGCGCCAAAATTCGGTTATCTCGAAGATCTTGCCACCGGTTCAGGAAATTCCGCCTTTGGATACTATCTTATTGATGAAAACAAGTGGGATGGCGATTTTACCATAGAGCAAGGGCCGGACAAGGCAAATCCGAACTTTGTAAAGATAAAAAGGCTTTCGGAAGGCGGAAGAGAAAACATATTGTTCGGAGGATGTGCAAAGACAAGGATAGAAGGTGAATATATCTTGTACTGAGGCCAATGAAGCGAAAAAAGGAGTGCTTGTGCACTCCTATTCGATTTCGATTTTTTTGGTTACAACCTTACTCTTTTCGGTTTTAGGAAGCTGTACTTTAAGAATTCCTTCAACGAAGGATGCCTTTATCTTTTCCTCGTCCACATTGTCTACATAAAAGCTTCTTTTCAGTTCGCCGTATTTCCTTTCTTTCCTAACATAATTCTCGGTTTTTTCTTCGGTTTTTTCCTCGCGTTTTGCTGAAATTGTAAGATAATTGTTTTTGAAATCAATACTGATGGAATCCTTGTTTACGCCAGGAAGCTCTGCTTCTACCAGGTAAGCATCTTCTGTTTCTTTAAGGTCAACTCTAAAACTGAAGCCCATTTTTTCAAAGCGGATCGGTGCAAAAATATCCTCGTCAAAGATATTGTCAAAGAAATCTTCTCCCTTTTTGAATAGACCGCTTTTCTTGAAAGGTACAATATCAAACATAAAATCAACCTCCCATTATTTAGTTTGTAGTATTATATATTTTACAATTATTTTATATGTAGTCAAATTTGCAATCATTTGATTTTGAAAGTGTGAAAGAGCAATACCAAGTATAAGCGGCATAATTCAGAAAATTCAAAATTATTTGCGGCAATTTGGCAAATGTTAACCGAAAGATAAAAAAACAAGGAAAACCATAGAAGTTTTCCTTGTTTTATGCTGTATATATCTTTTGGATTTAACTCAATGTTACATCTGCAAATTTACTCATCATGATTTTGATTTAAGATATCACGGCACCTGTTTTTGTCAGATCCTCATATTTTTCGATATAGCGGTCCGACAGGTGCATGATTTCTTCTTTCCTGTCCATTGAGTATTCGTCCTCGATGGCAACAACTTTCATGCCAGCCAGCTTCGCCCCTTTTATTGCCGGCAGTATGTCTTCGAACACCACACATTTTTCAGGAGCCACATTCAGCTTCTTCGCCGTAAGAAGGTAGATGTCAGGGAAGTTTTTTTCCCTTTCAACTTCATCTATTGTACAAATTGCATCAAAAAAATGTTCGATTTTATTTTGCTTAAGTGTTATGTCAACTATTTTGGAATGGTTGCTGGTGGCAAGACCTATTTTAATTTCGTTTTCCTTAAGCAGGGCGAGGTATTCCAGAGCGCCTGGTTTCAGTTTAACATCATTTGTATAAGCTTCCTTCGCCATATCATTCCATTCTTCCATTATGGCTTCAATGCTGTCTTCAATTTGAAATCTGTCTTTGAAGTATTTGGCGGATTCCCTGAATGTCATGGTTTCTATATTCTCTTTCAAGTCCTTTGGCACCGATAAATTCCTTTTTTCCAGGAAATCCTTGTTAATCGCATACCATACCCACATTGAATCTACAAGGGTTCCATCCATATCAAAAATCGCGCCTTCCATGTTCTCTAACATACTTTTCTTGTCTCCTCAGTAAAATAGTTTATTATCAGAATTTCCTTTCGAAAATTTCTATCTTTTCGCTTTTCTTCAAGTCTTCAATCGAGTTTATTCCAATTTTGCGGAATATATCTTTGATGCATTGGCTGTCCACTGAAACCTTAGTGTCGGAAGCCTCTGCGTATTTGTTGACACTGTCTTTGCCAATCTCTTTGTCTACCAATGCTTTTGGACCGCCAACACAGCCGCCGACGCAGCCCATGCCTTCAATGAAATTTGCATCGACTTCTTTGTTTTGAGCTTTTTCAAGAATGCTCTTACAGTCTTTAACACCATTGACTGCGACGGCTTTGAAGAATTCATGTTTTTCTGGAAAGATTTTCTCCAGGGATTCCTCAACTGCTATTGAAACACCCCCAGCCCGGGCATAAAGTTTCCCGCCTTTGGTTGCATAGTCTGTGGAAGGGGTTTCTTCAAGCTTGCCTGGTGCGATTTCCAGGGCCTCAAAAATTTCTTTCAATTCAGTGAAAGTCAGTACGTAATCGACAGCCCCCAACAGGTCCTTTTCCTTGGCTTCAGCCTTTTTTGCAATGCAGGGACCGATAAAGACAACTTTGCAGTCGGGATTCAGCTGTTTCAGAATCCTTCCTGCCGCTATCATTGGCGACACCGATGGGGATACGTGCCTGACCAAAGTTTCATAGACCCTTTTCAGCATTCCGACCCACATAGGACAGCAACAGGAGGTGATCATGAGGTCCTCTTCCTTTTTAACCAGGTTGTCGAATTCTATGGATTCCTTAAGAGTAAGCATGTCTGCAAAGAATGCGACCTCAACCATGTCTAGAAAACCCAATTTCATGAAAGCTGTCCTTAGCATGTCCACGGTCACCCCTTCCCCGAACTGCCCGGAGATTGCCGGAGCAACCGCGGCTATCACCGGTACTTTGCTTTTCATCAGGTCAAAAAGTGGAAGGAACTCAACCTTGTCGACTATGGAACCAGTTGGGCATGCCTCCACGCAGAAGCCGCAGTCTGTGCATTTTTCCATATCTATTTCGGTATTATTGTTTTCTTCATTCATAATAATGGCATCAAATGGGCAGGATTTCATGCAATATGGGATTCCCGGCCCGCAGGCGCAGGCGCAGGGGCTTATTTTTGATACGACCTTATGTGCAGGCGTATATTTTGCGACAGCAGCCTTAAGGTCAGAAACAAATTCATCTGAATAGGCCAGCTCAACCCCGCAAAGAGCGGAAACTGCCTTTGCGAGTTTTTCCCTGTCAACATCAGGCTTTTGCATCATTTCATCCACAAAAGTATCGAAATTGTTCTCGTTCAAAGCTTTAACAATAGATTTAAAGAGCACATCATATTTTTCAGGCATATTATATCACTCCTCACATTGTTTTTCTGCAGAATCATTATATCATAGATTACAAATTATTATAACTTGATGCATAACTGCATGCAACAATATGGTATGATATGGTACAATAATTTCAAAGCAGTGCAATTAGGAGGCGGTATTTTGAAAACCATTTTAAAAAACGGCAAAATTTATGTTGAAAAGGGCAATTTTCAAGAAGCAATTCTTATTGAAAATGGAAATATATTGCAGGTAGGCTCAAACGATGCGATCCTGAAATACGGTGCAGATAAAATCATTGACGTGAACGGCAAAACGGTATTGCCAGGCTTCAATGACAGTCACCTTCACCTTACCCTGGTCGGGGAATCGATGAATTCTTTTGACTTGACTTCGGCAAGGTCAATTGAGGATATTATTGAAATGGGTAAAGCATTTCTGGAAAAGCATAAAGATGTCCGAGCCATTTATGCCAGGGGATGGAATCAGGATTACTTTATTTCCGGCGAAAAGCGGATGCCTGACAGATTCGATTTGGACAGGATATCAACGGACATCCCGGTTGCTCTCGAAAGGGTGTGTACCCATGTGGTTGTGGGAAACACCAAAGCAGTAGAGGCAATTGGCATAGATGAAAACACTTTAATCGAGGGCGGAGAAATTGAGATCGGGTGCGATGGAAAGCCGAACGGCATATTTAAGGAGACTGCGGTTCGTTTGATAAAGTCTGCGATCCCTGAGAAGGATAAAAAAGAAATTGAAAAAGAATTCCTCCTGGCGGCCAATTATGCTTTAAGTGTTGGGGTGACTTCTGTTCAGTCCTGCGACATTTTAAATAACGATTCGGATAAGATGTTTGAGGTCATTCATGAAATATATGATAAAAGCAAAGTGAAATTAAGGTACCGCCATCAGTTCAATTTCAAGGATATCGACGATTTCAAGAAATATATCGAAACTGAATATAAAACGGGAAAGTATGACGAAAAATTCTTATCAAGAGGCTCCCTTAAGCTCTTCAAGGATGGATCCTTGGGAGCCAGGACGGCTTATTTGTCCAGGGAGTA